>JAESGC010000031.1_pt1 | contig 112302 bp, 100 predicted proteins | sample 9266221 | NCBI WGS metagenome assembly JAESGC01 (sample SAMN14515568, study PRJNA621660) | algae metagenome | isolation source: Trichormus sp. ATA11-4-KO1 and co-occurring heterotrophs from soil, at the... | place: Chile: Atacama Desert, Tarapaca Region | collected 2009-05-22 | reverse complement strand
CAACGCACAACAACTATGATGATAATTTTCTCCGGAAAATGGTAGTTGCATCACGAAGATTGAATTGGTAGATGCACCCTGATAATTAACTCCCCTCGCTGGCTAACACCTGTTGGGGGATTTTTTTTAGGCAACGCACAACAACTATGATGATAATTTTCTCCGGAAAATGGTAGTTGCATCACGAAGATTGAATTGGTAGATGCACCCTGATAATTAACTCCCCTCGCTGGCTAACACCTGTTGGGGGATTTTTTTGTTCATCGAACAGCAACCATCATATCATTAATGACAATTTTGTCCAGAACAGACTCTTATTTTTAAAACAGACTATTGATGAATGCGCCTTGACAACTAACTCCTCTAGCCAACTGCCACCACTGAGGGATTTTTTGTTGATGTTGAGTATCAGCAACATCCCTATTTGTGACAATTCTATCCGGAACATGGTATTTAGTCCTAGAAAAGTTTATTGGTAGATGCACCCTGATAACTAACTCCCCTGGCTGGCTGCCACCACTGGGGGATTTTTTATTTAAACAAAATAATAAATGACCTTGGGATAATTTTATCCGGAGGGCTTTACTTAAGCTAAGAACATTTAATTGGTAGATGTACCCTGATAACTAACTCCCCTAACTAGTCAAAACTACATGGGGTTTCTGAAAAAATTTTTTGCTGAATAGCCTTTTTTCATTGGTATCTGCTTAGGGCAATATTCTAACGCAAAATCATGAAAATATTCTACTGTAGATAGTTTTTTATTGCTCTTAGTATCATGATTTGTTGATAAAACTTAGGCTGAAAATTGGATGAGCATTTTATCCTACAATGAGGCTTCTAGAATGCTTTTTTTACTTATAACGTTTTTAAGCCTACTTCACCCTAACACTATTAAATTAATAGTAAATCAGCCTTGCTTTTTTGCGATCGCTCTTAAGAAATGCTTTAAGCATCGCTTAGCTATTGAGTAAAAACTACACTGTTGTAGGTAGATGTAGATATTGTAGTTAAACTTAGCATACCATAAATTTTGGCTGGTTCTCTAGATTCTTTGCTGACTCGCTATTGTTGCTTAGTAGACTGAAAACTATAGCAGCTATCACATAGCTTAGGATATAAACTAATCACCAAACCCGGACACAAAGACATATTCCGGTTTGTTCGCTGACTCCTGCACCTGCCATAAATAACCACACGCAGAAATATCTCCTCAGAAATGTAATTAATCTATTAAATTTTTCTAGAATTTGATTGTTCCTTTTCTAGCAATATGTTAAGCTCCCTAGAGCTTATGCTAAAGCATACCGCCTACGTCCAGAAAGGCGCAGAGCCACATGAGTTTAGCTGTCATTAAGTTTTCTTCAGAAGAGTGCGGCATTTGCCACAAAATGTCTTTTTATGACAAAAAGGTGGCTGAAGAGCTAGGTTTGCAATTTATCGATGTAAAAATGCAAGATACAGCTGCCTACCGCAAGTATCGTCAGATTCTGCTGTCCCAGTATCCAGATAAATCAGATATGGGATGGCCTACCTACATTATCTGTGATTCTCCAGAAGGAGAATTTCAAATTATCGGTGAAGTCAAAGGGGGTCATCCCAAAGGGGAGTTTAGAAGTCGTCTACAAGATGTTCTAAATGCTACCCCTAGTCAGAACTAAATTACCTCAAAAGATTTGACTTCTAGGACAGGGCCAATCATCGCCATCGTCATGATGTCTTCGCGTACCTGTCCTATAACTTTGGCTTTTTGTCCAGCTTGGAGCAGGTTTTTGTCAGTATCTCTGAGGATTTCATAGGTAACGCCCTCATCTGTAACTAACGCCCAAGCGCCAGTGCCAATATCACGGCGTTGAATTGTGCCTGTAACTGTAATGCTCATATTTTTTAAGTGCTTCCTTCCTCAGTGCTGAGTGAGGGAGTGAGGGAGAATTATAAAAGTAATTTCACCCCATTCCCCATTCCCTTCTTATGCTGTTTGACCTTCGTTTTTCAATGCTAAACGAGCTAGTCCATAACATAGTAAGGCATTAGTAATGAGAAACCCTCTTGCAAGATAACTACTTCCTAAGCCCCAAACAGCTGGGTCATAAACAGCACTGACTGTTAGAAATGCTGCAATACCTAGGGTGGAACCAATGGCAAACCATTTCCAGCTAGAATGTCCTAACAGTAATGCCATTAACACAATGGGAATTAGCACGCTGGCAAATACAGGATTTAGGGCGTTGGTTCCTTGTAGTGTATTGCCTAGTTCGGGAATGGAACTGCCCAAAACTCGGAAAGGCCATTGGGGTAGGTCAAAGATATAGATTCCTTTGAGGAAGAATAACCCAGAACTACCAGCAATTAAGCCACTGGATAAAGACCAACCCCAGGTGAAGGGGAAGTAAACTCGCAAAAACCAAGCTAGTAGATAGGAACCAATTACCATAAGCAGCTTGGGTACAAGTGCGACAGCACCGCCATCAATCCAAAAGCGGGGGTTGAGATAACCGTTATCGCGTAACCACCGGAAGAAGTCTTGGAAACTGATTTGTCCTGTGACGGCAAGTTTAACTGCTGCTTCGGCATTTAGTTGTCCCGCACCGTAATAGTTCAAGCTATCATCCTGAATTACTCGTGCTGACTGCTTAAGGACTTTTAAAACTTCATCTGGTTCTGTGATTCCAGCAGCTTTAATTAATGCTGCTACACCAGCAACGTGGGGGGAAGCCATACTTGTACCCTGGAGTCCTAAAAACACTCCTTCGCCGTTGTCGGGGTTAATGGTTTCTTGCAGAATCGTACCAGCATCACTACCACCAGGTGCAGAGATATCAACCCCTGCACCAAAGTTGGAATAGGAGGCTTTTTCTCCGTCTGGGCCGAATGCGGAAACGCCAATAACATAGGGGTAACGAGCGGGATAACTTGCCCCATTCTCGTTTTCATTGCCTGCTGCGGCAACAATTGTCACGCCTTTATTGTGAGCATACTCGATTGCTTGCTTCATCAATTGGCTTTCACCACCACCACCCAAGCTCATGTTAATTACATCTGCGCCTTTGTCAGCCGCAAATTTAATCGCTTCGGCAATATCGGCAACAGTACCGCCACCATAGGCACTTAGTACTTTCAATGGCATGAGGTTAGCTTCGTAAGCAATACCAGCTACACCATAGTTATTATTAGTAGCTTCGGCAATAGTACCAGCAACATGAGTACCGTGTCCGTTGTCATCGGTGGCTGTTTCGCGATCGTTAACGAAATCATAGCCTTTGACGAATTTCGTTTCTTGCAAGTCACGCACGCGAGTAATACCGGTATCAATCACCGCTACTGTCACACCAGCGCCTTTGGTTTGATCCCATGCGCCTTCCATGCCGATGTTGTGCAGATTCCACTGTTTGCTGTAATATTGGTCGTTAGGTCCCTTTAATGAGGGATGTGCCTCATCATCTTGGGATAGTAAAATCTCTCTTGACCAAGTTGCTTCACCTGGTTGGGGAATCTTTCTATAAATATAATTTGGCTCGATTAATTGTGTAAATTGGGCAAATGGGGATTTTTTCAGTTCTTTCAGTCGCTGGCGATCGCCTTCAATAATATATACATTATCCCGCGCTGAAAATTGATTGTCTAATCGGGGTTTAACATTATATTCTTGAGCGATCGCTTGTAAATTCTGTTGTACTACCTGTGCAGGTATATCTTCGCGAAAATCCAGCAAAATCGTCTCAAATTCACCTTTAGCTGCCAGTAACTGAAAACTCAGGAAACCAAAAACAGCAGCCCCTAACCCGATGACAAACAAGCACAATAATATAAGTCTTTTCATATTAACTCATCACCGCTTTTTGCCAGTTTGCTCACTACCATAACTTATCTTCATACCTGATTGGTGTATTTTGGACAATTTTTACTCAAGATTTAGGACTGTTTAGTGTATGGAACGTGGTCTTTTATGGTTACCTTTATTAGCAGCTTTTTTCTGGTTGGCTTGGCAAGGCTCAAGGGAGTATCAAAAAGTTGAAGCATATCGTGTTTGGGCGGACAAATTTGACAAAGCTAAGTATGATATTTATGCGGTTTTAGGTCTAAAAGATCACAATCTTACCTGGGGAAAACCCACAACTAAAGGACCGATTAATTTAGAAACTTTTTCTTTATTGGATGTTAAAGAAGTACGACTTTTGGTAGATGGCAAAGTAGTAATGATGGAAAATTATCCTCAAAAAGGTCGAGTGACTGAGTTAGAGTTTCTCTTTTCCCCATCCAAGTCGGTACGTGTTCCGTTTACAGAAGTCCCTTTAGCCGCAGAATGGGGTAAGTATTTACAAGGTGTATTACAAAGCTTAAATACGGAGCAACAATAGTAGCTAATGCTTTTTGAGTTAAGAAAATTAGAAAATTATTTTTTGGAGTTGCTGATTAATGGGATGATTTTTGTCTCACGCAAAGTCGCAAAGGCGCAAAGAAGAAGAGTTTTAAAGATGAACATTAATGATTTCATCTTTCCCCTAAATCAACCAGCATCAAACATTATTCGGGCTGGGTTGATGAAGCCAAACTCATTCCTTACTTAGCGGTAGTTCCGCAAGAACGAATAAAAAGTCCACAACCGAATCCTTTGGCGGCGAAAGCCAAGCAACTACCATCTCGTTAATTTATTTTTATGAATACTGAAATAATCTCTAGAGTGCCTGTGGCTTTAACCATTGCTGGTTCCGATAGCGGTGGTGGTGCAGGAATTCAAGCTGATTTACGCACCTTTGCCTTTCACTGTGTCCACGGTACTAACGCTATTACCTGTGTCACAGCACAAAATACTTTGGGAGTGGCGCGGGTTGATGCCATGCCAACTGAGGCGGTAGCAGCACAAATTCAAGCTGTGGTCGAAGATATTGGCGTGCAAGCTGCAAAAACGGGAATGTTGCTCAATCAAGAAATTATTTCTGCTGTCGCCCAGCAAGTGGAAGCATTACAAATTAATAACTTAGTTGTTGATCCGGTGATGGTATCACGTACAGGAGCGCAACTGATTGATGATGATGCTGTCAAGACTTTACGTCAGGCTTTGATTCCCAAGGCGGCTATTGTGACACCAAATCGCTACGAGGCGCAGATTTTGAGCGGTTTACCAATTAATACCTTAGACGAGATGCGGGCAGCCGCTCAAGTCATACATCGAAATCTCAAAGTGAAAGCCGTTTTAGTCAAAGGTGGCGGGATGCAGGGCAGCTTGCGTGGTGTGGATATCTGGTTTGATGGGCAAAAGCTGGAAACTTTGACAACCAAACAAGTAGAGACTAAAAATACCCACGGTACTGGTTGTACATTATCAGCTGCGATCGCCGCAAATCTCGCAATGGGAAAGGACTTGTGGCCGGCAGTACAACAGGCAAAGGAGTATGTCACTACTGCACTCACTTACGCTCTAGATATTGGTAAAGGGCAAGGCCCTGTAGGACACTTTTTCCCTCTGTTACAAAATTAACCAATCTGTATTTTGCCAGTGGTTAACTGTGAGACACTTTTACTACTCACCACTGACTACTGAACTATATCCAAAAGTAAATAAAAAATCTTTGCTCTCTGGGCATTTTTCTATTATTCTTGGGCTAGTTTCAGAGGCAACTATACTTTTGATAGCATCTCTGTATGAACTGATCATCTTAATTTTTGATACCAACTTATCTATGCAAACAACCCCAAGTTCTGTTCACCGCCATCCAGCAAAACCACCAACTGCTCAAACCTACCCTCCCTCTGTGCCACTGTATGTATACCGAGAGTTGGCAGCAGAGTTACAGTCAACACAAGCCAAATTAGACGCACTTACTACCCAAAATCACCAACTAGAACAAGAAAATCAATTACTACGCCAAGAAATTACCAAAGTTGTTCAGTCTGTTCTACACCTGCAAAAGTTTGCAGATTCTAGTACTAAGCCTAGTTCTCACCCAGCTACCCCTACGGTTGGTGAAGTGAAAAGTCCAGCCAAACAGCCGGTGACTGAAGCCCGTCCACGTCAACAGGCATCTCGTTCACGTTCATCCGTCGTTACCAAAGTACCAAGAGGCAAAAGCCATCATTCTGAATCTTCTGTACTTGTAGAAGAAATAAATCCCCCAATCCCAGAAACAGTTTTTATAGAGGAGCAAGAAGTCAGCTATTATCCCCCCAGGGAGACAGAAGTAAAGGAATTCAGTGGCTGGTGGTTAGCCATCACTATTTTGTTAATCATGCTCACCGCTTTTGGTGCTGGATATTTGATTGTGCGTCCCCTGTTTGAACATCAGAATCGTTAGTTGATCCTGTGACAACTGCTTAGGGTCTTCATTTCCCGCGTCAATTCTCCCAACTTAAACCCTGAATATCTGAATCTGATTTACTGTTAGTGGAATTTATCTATTTTTGAGTCACAAAAACTACATACAAAAATCTCATTAGAAGACCACTTTCCCATATCACAACCTCAACGATTATCTCCATCAATTTTTGCCAGTACTCATGTCAAAACTACTTTGGCAGTATACAGTTTAAAAAAAGTTGCAATTTTTACATATTGTCTAAGAATAGCGCTAATGGTGAAAGTGTTAGACAGTGAATCTGGTTAGATAGATAAACGAACCTAATTAGAAGTTAAGGAGTTGAGATGATGAAAAAAGTAGAAGCAATTATTCGCCCATTTAAGCTTGATGAAGTGAAAATTGCTTTAGTCAACGCTGGTATTGTCGGTATGACCGTTTCTGAAGTCCGGGGTTTCGGTCGGCAGAAAGGGCAAACAGAACGTTATCGCGGTTCTGAGTACACCGTTGAGTTTCTGCAAAAACTTAAAGTGGAAATTGTAATTGAGGACAGCCAGGTTGATATGGTAGTAGACAAAATCATTGCTGCTGCCCGCACAGGCGAAATTGGCGATGGCAAAATTTTCATCTCGCCTGTTGAGCAAGTTGTACGTATTCGTACTGGAGAAAAGAACACAGAAGCAGTTTAAGTGTTGGGTGCGGATATTATGTCTGATTGAAAACCCATAATTCAGTAGAAAAAACCCTACCCCTAATCTCTTCTCTTCTTATGCCTACGGTGTATACACAAGTCTTCTAGAGTTGCCCCTCACTATTTTGATCCTGCCTAAACTCCTGAAAGAGGGCGATTTAGGTGGATAAGAAGATATTTTAAAGATGTGTGTACAAGGTATCTTAAGTGGAGAGGATGATTTTGGCGTCAGTCAAAAGCGGGGTGGGGTTATTTTATATCAACTATCTTGATGATGAGCTATCAATATCGCTCTAGTTATAAAAATCACTATGACTGACGCTAATTATAAATTTTAATTAAGTGCATTTGAGGGGATTACAAATTTAATATGTATAAAGATTACAAATGATTGATTAATTTAAGCTTCCTCACAACTTCCTCATACTTCATAACTATTCTTGAGATATAAACAGTTTTTTGCATGACGACGGGCTGATTAATTGACAGCTCCGATTTTAAATACACCTTTTTATCATCAGGATTTTATAAAAGTATGAATTACTGCCCTTGTTGTTCTGGGATACTTTTGCCTCATATACGCGTTTCAGGAATTGCCTGGTTTTGTCGGCATTGCTGGCAAGATATGCCAGTATATTCTTGGGAAAATTCTAGTTCGCTAGCAGAAAGTGTTGTAGAAGAATTACCCATAAACCGCCAGAATCGAGAAAATCATAGAATTTACGCCAGCCAACGCAAAACCATAACGGGATGGATTGGCAGACAAAATGTGCCAGCCTAAGAGGTTTTAATAGTAGCGTTTTTTGAGTAAAATTTACTTGGTTTATTAGCTATTAGCTAATAAACCCTGGTGTATAACACTTTTATTTTTTTAACAAATAATTTACATTTAAAAACCCCGAATCATTTCGAGGGCTTTCTATCTTAATTTGTTGTAGATACTGTTAATGTGGATTAACTTTTACTAACAGCATCAATCTTCTTCCCAGGTTTCACTACTCAACAGGTCAATAATCCTATCTCTGAGCAAAAATTCATTCTTTTCTAGCTCAATCTCAAACAATAGCCAGTCGCGATGAGGAATATATTTACATAGGGAATAAATTGGTTGTTGACGGTCAATAAATCCCTTATTGACAAGTTGACGTGCTTCTTCCTTAATAACCTCAATATCATATTTAACAGCAGTATCCATAGCTCGTTCCTTTGTTTTTAATCAAGGAATTGATATTCAAGACAATAAGTTTTTTGGTTCTATCTTAAACTTATCAAAAAAATTAGAGGAAATTGTGAATAATCAAAACAGCTAAACTTGTGTGAGTCATCTCCTCTCTCATATCAAGTTGCACTTACAGAAGTAACTTTGTATTCTGAGCGAAGCGTAGACGAACTTCATACCTCTACGCTTCGCTCAGAATCGCACATTTAAACACGAATTGGTATCAGTCTTCAGATAGACACCCAGCAAAAGTTTTCTTGATGCAGGTAGGGAATGGTCACCAGAAGTACTACCAAAAAAGGATGTAGATTGCTACTGGGTAGCGTAGTTGCTGGCTAAAGCAAAGGACAAAGAATAAATGATGTTGATATAGTCTGCGAGATTTCAGCCTTTATTCTTTGTTTGTGGTGTATCTTTGATCCAGAAAATACCAAATTGAATTGACACTCTAACCTGTTACTTTCATTCTCTGGAGAAATCATTATATGTTTTTGCAAATTAACAAAGTTCGCGAATATTTTCCCGCCTTAGCCGGAAAGTGGACTTTTTTTGATAATGCTGGAGGATCACAAACCCTGAAAAAAGTTGTAGACAGAATTAGCGAATTTCTTCTGACTACTGATGTGCAATTGGGAGCTTCTTATGAAATTTCTCAATTAGCAGGAGAACGAGTGACATTAGCTACTAGAGGAATGGCTACCTTAATTAATGCCAAGTCGCCAACAGAGGTAGTCATAGGACCATCTACTACCATGATGTTAAAAATCCTGGCAATTTGTCTGAGCCAAACATTCACGGATGGTGATGAAATTATTGTTACCAATTGTGACCACGAAGCAAATATTGGTGCTTGGACAACTCTGGAAGAACAAGGAATTAAAATTAAAGTTTGGCAAATTCGTCCAGATACTCTAGAACTGCATTTAGAAGATTTAGAGCCATTAATCAGTCAACGCACAAAATTAGTAGCTTTGACTCATGCTTCTAATATTTTGGGAACTATCAACCCTATTAAAGAAATTGCTAAATTTGTACATGAGCGGGGAGCAATGATTTGTGTCGATGGTGTAGCTTATGCACCCCATAGATTAGTTGATGTGCAAGATTTAGATGTAGATTTCTATGTTTTGAGTTTTTATAAAGTTTATGGTTCTCATTGTGCTTTACTTTATGGTAAAGAAAAACATTTATTAAGAATACCTGGACTAAACCATTATTTTATTGAGCAGACAGATATTCCTTATAAATTTCAATTGGGTAACGTTAATTTTGAATTGAGTTATGGCATGTTAGGTTTATGTGATTATTTGAGCGAATTAGCACAAATACACTATGGTAATCAAACTGCACCTGAATTAAGAAATCAAATGGCGCAGGTATTTGATTTGATTAGTGTGCATGAAGAAAAGATTAGCGATCGCCTACTAAAATACCTCAACAGTCAGCCTAAAATTCGCGTGATTGGCAAATCAACGGCTAATCGTGAATTGCGTGTACCTACTATATCTTTTGTCGTTGACGGAATTCATAGTTCAACTATCCCACCTCAAATTGACCCCTATCATATTGGAATTCGCTACGGGGATTTTTACGCTAAAAGACTAATTGAATATTTGGGATTAGCTCCCCAAGGTGGAATCGTGCGAGTCAGTATGGTGCATTACAACACAATTGAGGAAGTTGACCGCCTGATTACAGCGTTTGAGCAAGTTTTATGAAGAGTGCTGAGTTGAAAGTGCATCCTTCCTGAGTAAATTTCAATCCATTAGGGACGGGCAAGATGCCCATCCCACAAAACCAGCAAAATCATCCCGCAAATATGCAACACCAAATTAATTAGTCGCTGGATGTTGTTGACTGGGTATTGCTTCTACATCTACTTTCGGTAGCGGTGGACGCACACATAAATAAATCAACGGGCCGAACAGTGGAACTAAAGCTATTAACCAGAAAAATTGCGCATTTTGCCAACCCCGTCGAGCCATATCATCTCCCAGCAATGTGGGAAATAATAAACAAAGTAGGCAGAAATCTAAGCTCATCAAATGGATAAAGCGGTTAGTTTGCCACTGCTGGACAAAATTTCCCCAATCTCCTTGTAAACCATAGGTAACTAGAATTACTGCGGCTATAGTCACAACAAAACCAATGACACGAGAATCCAGTAACTTGATCAAAAGATTTTTTTTGCCAATAAACTCTTGATTTGATTTCCGTAGAGCTAAATAGGGCACAATTGCAAAAGCACCGACAGCAAAAGAAGCGATCGCAAACAGCCAAGCGGGGATTTTTTGATCTCTACCATCAATCAACATCACAGCGCTGTAGACCACAGGCCAGATGCCCATGAGGTTGAATAATGCGATGACTAAGGGATTAATGCCTTGCCATTGACCAAGAGAAAGGTTTTGAATTAACTCGAATGTATCAGGTTGATTAGGAGGAGCAAGAAGAAAAGCATAAGTAATAAATCCTAGCCACAGCACCCCAAAGGCAATTTTTCTGAGCATGATTGGCACAAATTAACTAAAAGCTTCTGAGAGGTAATCAGCCGCAGCCGCTACAACTGCGATCGCACTTTCATAATCTAGGCGTGTCGGACCTAAAACTCCCACACTTCCTACTGGTAGTAAACCCCGACGATAGGTAGAAGTGATCAAGGTGCAGGTACGTATCGGCTCTAGTGGATTTTCTGCACCAATCCGAACTGTTACCTTTGATTTACCCATTTCTTCCATCTCCGGTTCCTCAAAGATTAATCGCCACAGTTGGTCTTGTTCTTCTTCCAGCAGGTGGATAATTGTCTGCACTTGCTGTAATTGAGAAAATTCAGGCTGACGCAAAACTTCTGCTACACCCCGAACCATAATTTGGGTCGTAGTTGGCGCGAGGGTGCGACGGGTTAATTCTGCAACTGAACTTTTCAAGAATTCACCGTAGCGTTGGAACTCTTGATCTAATTCACTCCAGTCCAAGGTGGCTAATTCCAATAAGCTGCGTCCCCGCAAGTGGGTGTTCAAAAAGTTAGAAACAATCTGTAATTCGTGATCTATTACCTCTGGTTCGGGTTGTGTTTCTTCTTTGGCTGGTGACAAATCCATCAGCCGAGAATGGGTTTCATAAGCATCTGTCACCACAATCAGCATGATTCGTCCTGCTTCAATTTGCACTAATTGCAGATGTCGCAAGATGGCTGTATTTGTCTGCGGCATGGTAATCAAGCTAATACAGCCACTCAAGGTTGCTAAAATCTGTGCGGCTCCTTGTAGTATGGCTTCTAAACTCCAATCTTCCCAATGGAGACGCTTTTGCAGTGCCAGTTCTACCTCTTTCGCTAAAATTTCCGAGGGTGTAATTAACTGGTCAACATAAATTCGATAACCTGAGTCAGAAGGTATTCGTCCGGCAGAGGTGTGTGGCTGATAAAGTAAACCAGATTTTTCTAAAACACCCATCACATTCCGAATCGTAGCTGAACTAACACCCAGGTCGTACTCCTCGACCAAAGCTTTTGAACCAACAGGCTCTGCTGTAGCGATATAATGGCGTACCGTTGCCCAAAGTATATGCTGTTGTCGATTTGTCAACTGGACTTCCATAGGGTATGTTTTGCTGAAGGCAAACTTTAATCAAACGCTGAAGGCAAACTTTAATCAAACTGGGAAAACATTTAGGGCGTGAAAGCAAATAAAGATAAATAATAGTTAACTAAGATAGCAAAATATTTAGTTTTACTGTAGCTGCTAACAGCCAATTTCTGAGATTGCTATTTCATAGAGTTTAATCGTTGCTAACAACGCTGCTGTTATTAGGTATAATTATTTGGTACTTTTAAGTATTTTTGCAGTCTTCAGCAATCAAAGCTGTATTTTCAGATACTGAATTTTAGCAACGTTCCATATATGTGCAGAGTGAGTAAACTGCCTTCTGCTGCTTAGATACAGGATTTTTCCGTACTAGACCTAAACTTGGATAGTGCTGTGTTAAGAATAGCATTGCTGAGATGAAAAAGTAAGTTTCATCTCAGTCATGTTATGGTTCAGGAGATGATGAGCTAATATTGGGGAATTGAAGAGTCAACCAACAGGGAGTAGGCATCAATGCCACCCGCAATATTTTTAACATTTGTAAATCCTTGAGCAACTAACCACTGACACATTTGAGCAGAACGAATGCCGTGGTGACATAGCACAAGAGTTTCCGCTTGGGGATTGAAGATAGTGGGTACTTGATCCCCCCATTCGACAAATTCGCTCAGAGGTAAATTGACAAAGCCTTCAATGCGAGCGATCGCTAATTCTTGGGGTTCACGCACATCTACTAACTGAATACTTGCATCATTAGAAGACAGACGTTGTGCCAGTTCCTCTACACTAATCTGAGTAATTGGTTGACCAGAAGGATTCCCTGCCATGAGTTTTTTGTAAACAATCTTATATTCCTTATGGTGACAGAAAATTTAGGCTCTAGCATGAGCATCTATTCTTAGGGGAGTAGGGGATAAAAAATGATTCTTTACTTAGCACTCCCCTTCGACTTCGCTCAGGGCTAGCGCACTCAGCACTTAAAAAACCACTTTCCATGCTTAAATGGCTGTAAAACTTCTGGTTTAGTATGTCTAATGTGAATAACCAACGCTCATTCGTCGGTTTTTTAGTAGCTGGTGCGATCGCGCTGATAATTGCGATCGCAGGTTTTTACTGGTTTTTCACTAAAACTCCGGTTAAAATAGCCTCCACCTCCCAGCCTGGTGCTGCCATATTCGTGTCGAAACTTGCCCCGGTAATGGTATCTTTACTAACAAATCCGGATCGTTTGCAGACTTTGGAGCATGAAGGAGAATTATCTAAACTCAAAACCAGTTTATTGGCTAAGAGTGGTATAGATTACCAACAAGATATTCAACCCTGGTTAGGAAATGAAATTACGTTGTCTGTCACGACTTTAGACATTGACCGCGACACGGAAAACGGACAGCAGCCAGGGTATCTCATGGCATTAGCAACTGATGAACCAGAGAAAAGCCGCGAGTTTTTAGATTTGTTGTTTTCTAAGCGGGTGTTGGCTGGAGCAAACTTAGCTGTAGAACAATATGAAGGCGCAAAGCTAATATATGCCAATTCCCAACCAGAGCAAGATTTCCTGGCTGGTGCAGTTGTCGATGGTTTTGTGTTGTTTGCTAATGATCCTAAAGTGCTGCGAGATGCAATTAATAATGTCCAAGCTCCTGATCTAAATTTGACCAGTTTCCCCAAATACCAAAAAGCTACTCAACAACTTTCCCAAGGGATATTTGCTACAGCTTTTCTCAATCTTCCTATGGTGGCGAAATGGCAAGGTTTAGAACTACCAGAAATAACCTACGATAGTCAAATTATTTCTCTATTATTAAACCCCAAGGGACTGCTGGCAGAAACTGAATTTCTGACTGACTCGGAAATTTTTCCCCCATCCTCACCACTGTCTAAACCTGTAGGAGCGTTAGAATATATACCAGATGTCGCAGGTTTGGTAATTTCCAGTTCTCATTTGCATAACTTGGGTAATAGTGATTTAGCTAAACTCTGGACGCAAGCGAAAACAGCTATATCTGGTTCTGGCACAGACATAATTTCTAGATTGATACAACCATTAGCAGAGGTTGAAAAAACTAAGAGTATTAACTTGGCAGAAGATATCTTTAGCTGGGTAAAAGGAGAATATGCCCTAGCGTTGTTACCTCATGAAGGGCAAACCATTCCCGATTGGATTTTTGTTGTAGAAAGATTAGAGGATGTACCAGCAGGAATTTCTCGCTTAGATGCGATCGCCTCAGCAAATGGACTTAACACTAGTTCTCTCAGTTTAGGACAACAAAAAATCACCGCCTGGACAGAGTTAGCAGCCGCAACTAAACAAACCGATACCAAAGAACGCCCATCATTCGTCATTGAGGCCAAAGTACAGGGAGTACACACAACCCTAGGAAATTACGAAATTTTTGCAGCTAATTTGGAAACTTTGAACGAAGTAATCACAGCCAAGAAAAATTCCTTAATTGATGATCGCAGTTTCCAAGATAGTATCGCTGGTCTTCCCCAACCCAATCAAGGTTATATTTATCTTGATTGGACAAAAAGCCAAAGTTTGTTAGAGCGTCAATTACCGATTTTAAAGTTAGTAGAAGTAGTAGGTAAACCGTTTTTTAACAACCTGCGATCGCTCACTCTTAGTAGTTACGGTAGTGAGACAGGATCACTCAAAGGTGGTGTATTATTCCGATTCAATCAATAATTAAATTTTCGTAGAGTGTGAAAAGGCAAAATTTCATTTTGTCTTTTACCTCTACTGACCAATTATGTAAATTGTGGCAAAATCAAAAATTTATCTGGAATTGTTTAATTAAAATATGTTGTATATATCATCAAAATAAAAGCCTGTTGGAGGGCTACTTTATGAAATACCGTCGCCCCCGGCATCATTTTCGAGGCGGTTGGCTTTTGGCTATAATTACCGCTATTACTGCTACACCTGCCATAGCAGAAACATCACATTTTGGTACATTAAGCCTGTCACCAGGTTTCGATTCAGCGCAAGGAACAGTTACTGGTTACACAGGTGGTTCTTACTCTCTGTCTGACATTAGCAAACGCGATCGCGATCGTCATCCCTGTGTTGGATTTGCAGATCCCCAACCAGATCACATTTTAGTTTTAGAAAAAGACTTTGAGACCCTCAAAATACTAGTCAACAGTGGTGGACATGACACCACCTTACTTATTCAAGGCCCAGACGACAAAACAATTCGTTGTGGTGATGACACTGGAACAAGTAAAGATGCCAGCGTTGCCGACAAAAACTTGAAAAGTGGTACTTATAGGATTTGGGTGGGTACTTTTAATCCTGGGGTTAGGCGTAACTATACTCTGACGGTGCAGCAAAAATAAACTAGAGGCTCAGGGAACAAAGAGAGATTACTAATATTAAGTCCTTCCCCCCATCCTCCTATCCCCCCATCTCCCCACTCCCCCAGGGCTGATTCGTTCCCTAAAAGGGTTAAAATTGCAAGGGCAAATCCACAATTAAGACCGAAAATTTTGGCATCTTCAGTCCGAAATACCTGATTTTTCTTTGCGTCTTTGCGCCTTTGCGTGAGATTATCCTCTTGACAAAATCTCCAACACAAGCGAATGAAACAGCCCTGCCCACTCCCCCAGGTTTAGAGATCACACTTGGGACGATATTATAGGATAGTAGCTCGTTTTGCTTTCCGAGGGTACTATCTCGTGCTATCTACACTGCGTGCTGACTTTCGTATCATATTTGAACGTGACCCGGCTGCCCGTAATTGGTTGGAGGTCTTGTTTTGTTACCCCGGTTTGCAAGCCCTATTATTTCATCGGCTGGCGCACTGGCTGCATCATCTTGGTCTTCCCTTTTTACCCCGCCTGATTTCTCACACAGCTAGGTTTTTGACAGGAATCGAAATCCACCCAGGTGCAACAATTGGACATGGTGTGTTTATTGACCACGGTATGGGTGTGGTCATTGGTGAAACTGCGATCGTGGGTGACTATGCTCTGATTTATCAAGGTGTCACCCTGGGTGGTACTGGTAAACAAACCGGCAAGCGCCATCCCACTGTGGGAGAAAATGTCGTAGTTGGAGCCGGTGCTAAGGTGCTAGGCAATATCCAAATCGGCAATAATGTCCGCATTGGTGCTGGATCAGTTGTTCTCAGAGATGTGCCTTCTGATTGCACAGTAGTAGGCGTACCCGGTCGGATTGTCTATCGTTCTGGAGTACGAGTTGCGCCCCTAGAACACAGCAACTTACCAGATTCGGAAGCTGAAGTAATTCGCGCCTTAGTTAATCGTATTGAATCCCTGGAACAACAAATACAAAATTTACAACGCGATCGCTCTTCTGGCAAAACTCATGTTTTGGCAGTATCTTTAGTCTCTGACGAAGATGGTCTACCACAAGATGCCCCCTTGTGTAACCTCAGAGATAAGGCAATTCAGCAATTTCTTGATGGTGCAGGGATTTAGAGTGCTGAGTGCGCTAGCCCTGAGCGAAGTCGAAGGGGAGTGCTGAGTGCTAAGTAAGAGAGATGAGGAGATGAGGGAGCAGGGGAAGCAAACAAACTATTATTCTTCCTCGTCCCCCTCATCCCCTTGTCATGGATTAATTTCTTGAATAGACCATTGCTGCTCATCCCGGCTGTAAATTCTGCGGTTTTGTGGTTCACCACGCAATTCTAAGTGGTCTACCTGTACGGGATCGAGCAGCAATAAACAAAAATTCGGCACTGGCTGTGTGGGATTTGGTGGTGGTGGCTCGAAGGCTGCTGATTCATCTACTCTGGGTTTACCAGGATGCGGCCAGGCAAACTGTAAACGCGCTGCATCGCTGAGTTCTTGCCAGGTGGTGATGCGGTCTGGCTGTAGGGTAGGATGAGAATTATCTCCTTCTACTAAAGTTAAGCAGCCAGAGATACGAAATTGTTCTCGTGTGTTGGGGAAGTACCAGCAAATCTCTGCCCAAGGTTGCTGTTGTATTTGGTAAACTTTTTCACTACGACTATCTGTAATAAATTTTAGCTGGTTGGTCTCTTCTAAAAAGCCGCGAAAAACTACAGTTCGATTGGCCGGACGACCGTTTTCCTTGACTGTTGCTAGCTGTAGGTAACGGGCGTAAACAAGGCTACGGTTACGATGAAGGGCACGGGCGATCGCGCTTCGCCAAGGAGCAATAGACATGATTTTAATTACTTACCAACGTAAAATTTGCTGCTTAAGTTCAACAATATCTAAGTAATTTCTAGCAAAAGCTTTGCTTAAAAGAGAGTGTGGGATAAATTGATCATACTTTTGCAGTTCTGGGGCTTCTGCAGAACTGACTAAATCTTCTGCTGTAATTCTTTGTTCACACAATGAAATAAGTTCTTTTTGTAGGTCTTTGAATTTATCTTTACCTAGTTTAATTGTCAAATAATAAGGATTTACTCCGCCAATACTATTAATTTCTAATGATTCTCTACAAAAAGAATTAAGCAATCTTTCTAAAGTCCGGTAGGCAACTGTACCCATCCAAGGAAAGATACAACATTTACCTTTTTCTAATTGCAAAATATTATGTTTATCTAATCCAGCCTTTTGTACTATTTGGCGAACTTTTTGTAACCGCTTATAGGCATTATTTTGCAAGTAGCTATATTCTACATCTTCTATTAATACCTGCCGCATTTTTTGCAAAACTCTTGTATGAATACAACCGCTACCACCACGCCAATAAATAGTAGCTTTACCTGCTACTTGCTTGACTAAAATTATCTTTTTCTTAAAGTCAACTTCTATAACTTCCCAGGTTCTTCCTGCTAAGGCGAATTGATTACCCACAGGCGGTGGCATGGCAATACTACCAATGTCTGTTGAACCTTGCTTTACTATATATTCTTGATTATCAGCAAAAACAGCATAAAACTGAAATTTCCCGACTATCTTTTCTCCTGCCAAGCCAATGATTAATTTACCTTGTTCAGTTTGCTGTATATGATCTATATTAATTAAATAGCGTAATAATAATTTAAATTCTTCTGGAGAAATAGCCGCAAATGGTGGTAGGTTGAAAATCTGTTTAGCTAAAGCAGTCGGTGTAATTTCTCCCGTGGCTGCTAAAATACTCATAGTTTGATGATACAACAAACTCAAAGGATATTGAACAGGTTTTATCGGTTCAATCCAGCTTTCTTCTAGATAAAGTTGAATAATGGCAATGCACTGTAAAAGTTGCCAAGGAATTTGTTCTGGTAGCGGTGCTTCAGCTAATGGTTGATTTTCGGCACAGACAAAGCGCATATCAGCAGCTTCTCCTCTCCTACCACTGCGTCCTAAACGTTGTAAAAAACTGGCTACAGAAAGAGGTGATTCTAACTGAATCACTCGCTCTAAATGACCAATATCTATACCTAATTCCAAAGTTAATGTGGCGGCTGTAACTGCGGGATTATTGGGTTCACGCATGGCATCTTCCGCAGCTTGTCGTAAGCTAGCAGATATACTGCCATGATGTACGTGATATATGTCTGGAAGTGCTTGTTCTGTGGCAATTCGTCGCAAAGATGCAATTACTGATTCAGTTTGCGTGCGATTATTGGCAAAAATTAGGCATTTACGAGATTTGCTGAGGTTAAAAACATATTTCTCATAAGTCGCCTCTAATTCGTCAACTTCATTGTCAATGTAAAAGTGTTCTACCGCCAGCTTAATTTGCCGTTTTCCGGCTGTGATATTGGGAGTAATCACTGGCTTGTCAGTTCCAGAACGCAACCACTCTTCAGCCATGGAATAATCACCCAAGGTTGCTGATAAACCAATGCGGCGGGGTTGGGTTTGTATCAAGTTAGCTAAACGCTGCAATTGACAAATAATCTGGCAACCGCGTTCAGAACCCATAAAGGCGTGAATTTCATCGATGATGACAAATCGTAAATCACCGAATAAGCGCCTCAAATCATTATGCTTGTTAATTAACAAGCTTTCTAAAGATTCTGGCGTAATTTGGAGAATGCCTTGGGGATTTTTTAACAGTTTGTTTTTCCGACTTTGCGCTACATCACCGTGCCAGTGATATACAGGGATATCTGCCGATTTCAATAAGTCATTGAGACGCTCAAATTGGTCATTAATTAAGGCTTTGATGGGGCTAATATATAATGCACCAATAGTATTAGCGGGTTTTTCATGTAATAAAGTCAAAACTGGTAAAAATGCTGCTTCTGTTTTTCCAGCAGCAGTCGTCGCAGCCACAAGCAAGTGAGCATCAGTGTCAAATATTACTTGACAAGCTGCTAATTGCGCTGGTCTTAATTCAGTCCAGTTGTGATGATAAATATATTCTTGGATGAATGGTGCGAGTTTAGAGAAGGTCAATTCAAAAACTTCTCCACGCAACGAACAAATATTTCTACACCCATTGCCAAGGCCGTTTCATCAAAATCAAATCGGGGATGATGATGGGGATAGGCTAAATCTTTGGCAGGGTTGGCAGATCCGAGAAAGAAATAACAACCAGGAACTTCTTGTAAGAAAAATGACATATCCTCACCACCCATAGTTTGGCATTCTGGCACGACACCTATAGGGGTTTCTATCACTTCTTCTGCAACTGACTTCACTAGTTCTGCTATACCAATATCATTAATTACTGGTGGGTAAAGACTCCAGTAGTCCAAATCATAGTTTGCACCATGACTTTGGCAAACTCCGGCAATGATTTGTTCGACTCGCTGGTTGAAAAATTTTTGAAAATCAGGGTTGAAATACCTAATAGTACCACTCATTTTAGCTGTATCAGCAATTATATTTAGCTTTGTGCCTGCATGAAGTTTGCCAACTGTCACTACTGCTGAATCCAGGGGGTTGACATTACGCGCCACAATGGTTTGTAGGGCATTCACAACTTGGGCAGCAACCACAATAGAATCAACAGTTTGATGGGGCATAGCACCGTGTCCACCTTTACCTAAAATGGTGCATTTAAAGCACTCGACAGATGCCATTAACGCCCCCGCACGCACGCCTAATGTACCCAAGGGTAAATTATTCCACAGGTGTAAACCAATAATTGCATCCACATCAGGGTTTTTCAGTACCCCGGCTTCAATCATTGGTTTTGCGCCTCCTGGCCCTTCTTCTGCTGGCTGGAAAATTATTTTTACTGTGCCGCCAAAGTCGTGGCGATGCTGGTGAAGATAGTAAGCTGTACCTAGAGCGATCGCAGTATGTCCGTCATGTCCACAAGCGTGCATTATTCCATCGTGTTGCGATTTATAGGGAACCTCATTGAGTTCTTGTATTGGCAAAGCATCCATATCTGCTCGAATCGCCAATACATTTTCAGCACCGGGTTTGTTTCCCTTGATGGCGGCCACAATGCCGGTTTGGGCTATACCAGTTTGATGTTCAATTCCCCATTCTTGCAACTTGTGTGAGACAAACTCAGCTGTGAGTTTTTCTTTAAACCCCAATTCTGGTTGTTGATGCAATCGCCGTCGCCACTCTATCAATTGCGGTTGCAATGAGCGGATGGAGAGTCGAACGCGAGATAGATCGACAGAAGAAGGGTTGGGAAAAGTGGAAACCATTATAAAGACGAGCTAGTTTTCAGTACAATTAACTGGGGTATTTTCCCAGTGTAATCTTTCTGAAAGTGTTCAGCTTTTATATTTCATGGGCATTGAGAAATCAGCTTAATGTTTCCCAATCAAGATTTGAAGCTATTTGAGCAAGTTTATCTAAATCTTCTAGATTATCTAGATAAGGTAAGCAACCTAAAACTGGTGTATTGGTCAGTGATTGTATCAAGTTTGATGGTGTCCAGTCGGCTATTTCGGCATCTGTAAGGGGTTGTACGCAGTTGAGAACTATACCTTTGAGATGTACTTTTGCTTGCCTAGCTAATGCTACATTAGCCACAGCTTGAGCGATCGCACCTAATCTTACTGGCACTACTAAGACCGTGGGTAAATGCCAGTCTCCGGCTAAATCGGCTACTGTTAATTCCTCTGTGACTGGGGAACCTAAACCTCCCAAAGCTTCTACCAAAACGATATCACGCTGCGATCGCAGTTTAGATAAAGTTTGCCACACCACTGCTAAATCTACGTAGCGATTTTCTCTAGCGGCGGCGATGGGAGGGGCTAGAGGTGCTTGAAAATACAAAGGTGTAATTTCTTCCGCAGATTGCTGTAAAGAAAATAACTTTTGATATAATTCGCGATCGCCAATCCCCGATTGAATCGGTTTGATAATTCCCCAGCTACGCTGCGGGTAATATTTTTGACAATAGGCTGCCAAGGCTGTTGTTAAAACAGTTTTACCAGCCTCTGTGTCAGTTCCAGTAATCAGTAGTGTATTCAGCAATTTGTGATTAGAAGAGTAGTTTTGTCAAGTAACTAGATGTAAATAAAAATAATATTCAAGCATCAAGTCTTGATTGCCAGGGTTTTTGTCTTAAAGTTCATTTAAATTCATATTTTACCTTATGTTTAATTAGCCCCAAATTTTGCTCCGTAGTCATGGCGTGGCAAAGCTAAAATGTGGCATGAGAATTTTCTTGTGGAACAGGCAAGATGCCTTTTCTGGGCGGGCGAGGACGCGCACCCCACAATAATTTTTATTGATTGGCAATTACAGCTACTGAATTTAGGGTGAACTGGTGGGATCAGGAAATAATTCTGGTGTGTTATCAGTAGGGGTGTTATTTTCTTCGTCAAAGGTTGGTGTAGGTACGGGGATTGGTATGGGTGTCTGTGTGGGAATTGGCGTTTCGGTGACTGTTGGGGTGGGAATGGGAATTGGTGTTGGGGTTAGTGTCGGTGTCGGTATAACTGGGTTTTCTAATGCAACATTGAGAATATAATCGCTTTCGGCAATTTCTGGATCTGGCGTTAACTGAATAATATATCTACCACTAATCGGCAATATTCCTTCATAGGTTGTTACTTGCTGAGCATTAGTGTCAATTGGTTGTTGATTGGCATCTAGAATTGTTAGCGAAATTCCATTTGCTTGGTCAATTAATGCCGTTAACTTGGCTCCTGCTTCGCCAAAGAATGTGTACTGGATAATTTGATTTTCTTTGATAGTATCTTCAACAATGGCGGTGTTAGATGCGTCAAAAATGAGGCGCTTACTAGATATTACAGGTTCAACACTGGTAGGTGTGGGTGTAGGTGTAGGTGTAGGAGTGAAAGTCTCCCCACCAGTCACAACAGGTGAAGGGAAAGTTTGTGGTGATGTTGCATCTGGTAGTTCATTTGATTGACTGCGGATAGAACTGACCAACGCCCAAGAACCGACTCCTGCTAAAATGACTACCGCACTACCAATAGCCCCAAGAGCCAACGGATTATCTAAGATTGAGCTAGAACGGCTGGGTGGAATAACTGGCTCTAGTTTGTAGGGTGAAACTGGTGGTTGGACTAAATCTGGGCGACGACCCACAGCAATTGTTTGGATGTGAGAAACTTCTGGAGTAGGAATACTTGGCCCGTCTACAGCCTGCAATGCTTGAGCTACATCAGCAGCACTGTGGTAGCGATCGCCTGGTAGATGATTTAACATTTGATTCAAAACCTGGGCAAATATGGGATTTACCCTGACCCAGCGTTGCCAATTCCAAGTTAGTTGGGTTTCATCAAATAGCTCAATTGGTTCTTTACCAGTCAACAACACTATCCCTGTGACTGCTAGTGCATACAAATCACTATTAGGATAAGCTCTACCTGTTTGCATTTGTTCGCTGGGAGCGTAGCCTAATTTACCTACGGTGGTAACTGGCGTTGTGCTGTCTGGGAACTGTAATCGCGTTGCTAGTTCCTTGACTACACCAAAATCAATTAACACTGGTTTGGTATCACTGTCTCGCAAAATAATATTTTCCGGTGAGATATCTCGATGAATAATTCCTCGACTATGAATATGCTCTAACACTGGTAGCAAGAAGCGTATTAACTGCAATACTTCTATTTCAGTGAAGGTTTGACCAACAGCTAAGCGCTCAGCCAGCAGAGTTCGGTAGGTTTTACCTGCAACGTAGTCTTCCACCAAAAATAAGCGGTGTTCTTGTTCAAATCTTTCTCGGAATTTAGGAACTTGTTTATGTTCGATTTGATACAGAATTGCCGCTTCTCTTTGGAAAAGCTCTTGTGCTTTCTCCCAAGCATCAGATCCCGTTACTGGAATCAATTCCTTGATCGCGCAAAGTTCGTTAAAGCGTCGCTGATCTTCTGCCAAATAAGTTCTACCAAATCCCCCTTGTCCGAGAATTTGAATTATACGGTAACGGTTTTGCAGGATAGAACCAACTGTAATAGGTGCTTGCATGATTAATTAAATGTAATAGCAACTGGTAAAGAAGCAACTTACAAAGATAAGTTTAAGCACAGAAGGTCAGAATTTCCGTGTTCGTACGTGCTAAGTAAGTCTTCAAAGACTTATGTAACTCTATTTTCACACTCTGCTATCAGTAAGTATGTGCGAAAAATGGCAGGAAGTCATCGCGAAGGCGACTAACTGCCTGCAAATGATTAATTTCAGCTTTTTTTGTGGTTCCTTGCGTAAATAGCAGTCAAAGCAGCCACCTAAACGCCACTATGTATAACTACCAACCATCCTCAGCGATCGCAACTCACGCCAGTTAAATTCGCTGCTGATGGGAATTTTTTGTGTGATTTACTATTAAAAATCTAGTCTGCTAGTTTATAATTTTGCAGCTAGTATCATAGAGTATCCAACCAACATTCAACGGCCCCTGATGAATTTATTCGTGAGTGTTTCTACTTTCTGATTCCCTGTTCAATACTACTTGAGCCGTGAAGGCTTGACTCTCAGTGATGAATGAAACAGATAGCAGCTATACTCCATCAACCCAAACTCTTAGAGCTTTGGATTGCTTAGATTCACTCAATTATTCGGCTAGTTTACAGACTTGATCTCAGTTCAGCTATCAATTTAATGGTTTGTTTACCACAAGGACTAAAACATGAACCAAAAATAATTATATTGAGAAATGTTTAAAGTTTTTATGAAAGCTTTAAGAAAGCTCACAGATGTTTTTTTACGCTACTTCAGTTAAATCTGCTAATTATCTAATGATAGTATTGCCATGAATGCACATCGAGGATCTGCTGTGCTCAGTTCTGCAACTTTAAAAGTGCAACCAGCTGCAACAGGACTGACTGAAAATCATCGCCTGCGGCTATTTTCTGGCTCTGCCAATGTACAACTGTCTCAAGAAGTCGCTCGTTATCTGGGCATGGACTTGGGGCCAATGATTCGTAAAAGATTCGCGGATGGAGAACTATACGTTCAAATCCAAGAGTCAATTCGGGGTTGTGATGTTTATTTAATTCAACCAACTTGCCAACCAGTTAATGATCATTTGATGGAATTGCTGATTATGGTTGACGCCTGTCGTCGAGCTTCGGCGCGACAGATAACAGCAGTAATTCCCTATTATGGCTATGCTCGTGCCGATCGCAAAACGGCAGGACGAGAGTCAATCACCGCTAAATTGGTGGCCAACCTGATTACAAAAGCAGGGGCTAGCCGTGTTCTAGCTATGGATTTGCACTCGGCTCAAATTCAAGGCTATTTCGATATACCTTTTGACCATGTTTACGGTTCGCCAGTAATTCTCGATTATTTGGCGAGTAAACAACTATCTGACATTGTAGTTGTTTCTCCCGATGTCGGCGGTGTCGCACGAGCTAGAGCATTTGCGAAAAAGCTGGATGATGCACCGCTTGCCATTATTGATAAACGTCGTCAGGCTCACAATGTCGCCGAAGTATTGAACGTTATCGGTGATGTCAAGGGCAAAACGGCAATTTTAGTAGATGACATGATCGACACTGGTGGCACAATTACCGAAGGAGCAAGATTGCTGCGTGAGGAAGGTGCAAGTCAGGTATACGCCTGTGCAACTCATGCCGTTTTTTCTCCTCCAGCGCAGGAGCGTTTGTCAAGTGGCTTATTTGAGGAAGTCATTGTCACAAATACAATTCCCATACCAGAAAGCGATCGCTTTCCACAATTAGTGGTGCTTTCAGTAGCTAATCTGTTAGGGGAAACCATCTGGCGAATTCACGAAGATACTTCAGTCAGTAGTATGTTCCGCTAGCCCAGAAAATACTGTTTTTTTCGTGACAATTTGGCATCAAAAATATGAAGTATGAAGTATGAAGTATGAATTTTTTTCAGCCTTCAGCCTTCATTTTTTATTAGATGCCAAGATTTCGATTGCTGTCACTACTCGTTCTAATTCTTGAACTAGTGGAGTAGTTCCAGTCTTGGTAAAGGCATCCGCGATCGCTCGATAATACCAAAGAGTTCCTTCTCTACCTGCTTGAAAGCGTTGCCAAAGTGATTCACCTAATAGGCGATAATCTTTGAGAATTGACTGGGCATTATAAAGTTTATCGGCTGCTGATACCAGTAATACTGAGGGGGAAGCAGTGGCAAGGTGGGCAATATAAGCTTCTTTGCGCTGTCGCCAAGGGGGTTTGGGTGTGGTATCGGCATCTGTACAACCATCGACAATGGCTGTGACATGGTCACCAAAGCGGCGGCGAATTTCTGCTCGTGTAGCAGCACCACCTTGGTCTTCGATGGCATCATGTAAAAGAGCTGCGATCGCTTCGTCTTCATTGGCTCCATATTCTAAAGCAATACTGGCAGCACCTAATAAATGAGCAATATAGGGGACGCCTGAGCCTTTACGCACTTGTTTGGCGTGGAGTTGGGTGGCGTAGGTGAGGGCTGCGGTAAAGCGTTCTGTGAGCATTATTTTTTTATGCGCTTAGTTTTGAGGTCAATTTTAAAACGAACTATCTTCTCGTAGAGTATGCCCGTAAGGGCTTTAGGCGCAAAGGACGCGAAGGAAGAAACAAGGTTGATAGCGTGTATACACAGTAAAATGAAGATGTCTATCAAGCTGGCTATGGCATCATCATGAATAGTGAACAAGTAACTGTGCAGCCTTTTTATACTGTCACTGATGAAGAATTGATGTTGATGAGTTCGCAAAACCCAGAACTGCGGTTTGAACGTAATGCTGATGGAACTTTAGAAACTATGCCACCAACTGGGGGAATTTCTGGAAATCGAGAAATAAAAGCAGGAGCTTATTTGTTGGCTTGGGTGGAAAGTCAAGATTTAGGTGAAGTTTTTGGGCCAAGTACGGGTTTTAAATTAGCAAATACGGCTGTCAGAGCACCTGATGCTGCTTTTGTAGCTAAAGGACGGTTACCAGAAAATTGGGATCAGCAAGAGGACGCTTTTATCAATTTAGCGCCTGATTTTGTGATAGAAATTCGTTCTAAAAACGACAGTTTGGCGAAACTCAAAGCCAAGATGTCAGAATATATTGCTAATGGTGTGCAGTTGGGATGGTTAATTGACCGCCAAAATCAGCAAGCTTTAGTTTATCGACAAGATGGTTCGATTACTCAGTATCCAGCTACGGCAATTTTGAGTGGTGAAAATGTCGTGCCTGGGTTTACTCTGCCTTTAGCAAGATTATTGTAAACAACTGAGAACACACAAAAAACAACGGTTTTTCATACTTAAACTTCTAATGATTATGGTTCTTCAGTAGCTGTTATGCCAGACTATTAGTTATAGCATCTAGTTAAACATTAAAAAACACATCTTTTTTTTTGCCATTTGCACCTCTCGTCCTACCTGATAAACCCCCTGGCTACTAAAACCAGGAGTGTTATTAATCGACTCTTGTTTACAAACGTTGTAGCAGGCTTAAACCGTGGGTATCAGTACCACAGGTATTTAAAAGATGATATTTACTAGCTAGCTGTTGCATCTGTTGTGATTCCAAAGCACTTGGTCTCCAGGGTTTAGGGTTGTTGTAAGCGTAGAAAGATTCAACACCATCAATTCCCTGTTCAGCAGCAGCAGGAATTAAGTCGAAATGCGATCGCCTGTAACGAGCTGGATGAGCTAAAACTGCCAAACCCCCAGCATCATGTATAGCAGCAATTACATTAGTAGCTTGATATTCTTGGCCTGTGGTAGCTTTTCTTTGTAAATAAGGTTTTATACTCAGGTTTCCTGGCTCAAAAGCGTAAGCTAAAATGTGAACTTCAATATCCAAAAGATTGGCATTAATTTCCACCCCACTCCAGAGACGAGGAGTGTTTGCACCAGGATTTTTCCATTGCCAATCTTCTAACCAAATTTGTGCTGCTTCATACCCACCAATATTATGGTGGTCGGTTATGGCTAATCCTTGCAAACCGATAGCGATCGCCTGTTCCATCAATGTACTTGGTTGCAACTTTCCATCTGAGTGGACAGTGTGCATATGAAAATTGAATAACTTGGGACAGCTTTGTGCATTAATGCTCTGAAATATTTGCCTTAACAGTTCGGCGGAAGCAGATGTCCGAGCAAAATTTACTACCATAACCACCTCTGAACTAAATATGTAATTTTCTATACACGAACACGCCACACTTATAGGTGAGAAGATGCCAGCACTTTAAAAAAATGTTGGTAGTCATTGTCTCAACTTCATTAGCCAATTTTTTCAATATGTTAAGACTACCTTAGCAAATCTCAATGCTTGTGGCCATGAGTATTTCCGATTGCTGTGATAAAGCAAGTAAAATTTTTTTCAAAAATTTATTTAAATACTGAGAAAAATTTTCCCAAAAGTTATGAATTTTAGTAGATTTAACTACTCTATTAATCTAGAAGTAGTATTGAGTTCCATGTATAAATAATTTTTGCAATTACGGTAATCCTTCCAAGGTACCCGAACCAGTAATGACTTCACCAATCGCAAAAGCTGAAATATCCTGTGATTTAAAAAAGGCAATTGTTTGTTTTGCTTGATTAGGTGGTACCAACAACACAAATCCAATCCCCATATTGAAGGTATTGTACATGGCCTTGGCACTAACTGAACCAACTTCAGCTAACCACTGAAATAGAGAAGGAGTAGTCCAACTATTAGGGTTAATTTTGATTGCTTGACCTTGACCCAAGCATCTGGGTAAATTTTCTGGTAAACCGCCGCCTGTAATATGAGCCATACCGTGAATTTCTAACCCGGCTTGACGAGATGCTAGAACAGGTTTGACATAAATTTGTGTAGGTTTGAGGAAAGCTGCGCCGATAGTTTCACCACCTAATAATTCTGGGCTTTCATCCCAAGAAAAGCCACCATCAGCCACAATTTTCCGCACTAAACTTAAGCCATTACTGTGGACACCAGCGCTAGCAAGTGCGATCGCTACATCCCCAATTTGTACCTGGGAACTATCCAGCATCTGGCTTTTTTCTACAATTCCCACACAAAACCCAGCTAAGTCATACTCACCCACTTGGTAGAAACCAGGCATTTCTGCCGTTTCTCCTCCCAATAAGGCACAACCTGCCAGTCTACACCCAGAAGCTATACCCGCTACCACTTGAGTTAATTGCTCTGGTTCTAACTTACCTGTGGCCACATAATCCAAAAAGAATAGCGGTTCTGCGCCTGATGTCAGCACATCATTAACGCACATGGCAACTAAATCAATGCCAACGGTGTCATGGCGGTTGAGAATTTGGGCAAGTTTCAACTTTGTCCCCACACCATCTGTGCCAGAAACTAGCACTGGTTCCTGAAAACCCCCTGGTAGTTGGAAGCAACCACCAAAACCACCTATTCCACCAATTACTTCCGGTCTAAAGGTGCTGTGAACCAAATTGCGAATTTGATCTACAAAGGCTCGACCAGCCTCAACATCAACCCCTGCATCCCGATAATCCATTCCTGACTGCACCGTTATCAATCCCTTACCAACTTAGGCTATCATCTCAACAGTGTCAGTTGTTAGTTGATGGTCAAAATACTTGGTTTTCAATCCCCCGCCACCATTCACCCAAGTTCATCAAGTCTTCGTGTATGTCTGCTAATTCATTGGCGTAGGCATCTTCGGAAATACTAGCTTGGCGTTCTTGTAATTTCTTGAGACGCAGTTGCACTAATAGCCAAGGTTTGGCAATGCTATTTGTTGATTCTAAGTATTTTGCTAGTTCTATACTGTTCATATTTTTCAAGTACTGAGTGCTTTTCTAAGTGCTGAGTGCGCTTGCCCTGAGCGAAGCCGAAGGGGAGTGCTGAGTAAGAATAGTAGCCTCTCTTTTTAAGATACATGAGACAGTTGGGAAGGGCGCAACATGTTGAATTAATTAAAAACAGCCACGATTTATATCGTGACTGCTGATAATATTTGTAAATTAACTGATTGTTTTTGCTTTACAAAGCTAGCAAAGCCACTATCTCATTTAGTAAAAAACTGACAGCTAGTTAGGCTTTGGCGTAATTTTCAGCAGCAAATTCCCAGTTTACCAACTGGTCTAAGAAGTTCTTGATGAACGCCGGACGGGCATTTCTATGGTCGATGTAGTAGGCATGTTCCCAAACATCTAAAGTTAGGAGTGCCTTTTTACCATGAGCTAAGGGGTTCTCGGCATTCGGTGTCTTCATCACCTTTAGGGTACCACCATCATCAATTAGCCAAGCCCAGCCACTGCCAAACTGAGTTGCAGCCGCGCTAGAGAATTCTTCTTTAAATTTATCAAAGCTACCAAAATCTTGATTAATCTTGGCGGCGAGTTCTCCGGTGGGTGTGCCACCACCTGCTGGCTTCAAGGAATTCCAGAAAAAAGTGTGATTCCAAACTTGGGCAGCATTATTGAAGATTCCCGCCTTAGAGGAATCTTTAAAGGCAACTTGGATAACATCTTCCAGAGATTTTTCCGCAAGTTCCGTACCGTCAGTGAGCTTGTTTAGGTTATCTACATAAGCCTTGTGATGCTTGCCATAGTGATACTCGAAGGTTTCGCCTTTCATGCCATACGGCTCTAGAGCATTAAAGTCGAAAGGTAGGGGGGGCTGTACAAATGCCATTTTGTGAAATCCTCTCTTTACTGTTTTCCAGTTTAAAGCTGTTGCAGCAGCTTAGGAAATTACAGGTTTTGTGCGTATCAGTTTTATACCCTTTAACTTCGGATATAAAACTTAACATCGTTATTTTACTACCAAAGTGAGGATTAAGACAAAATACCCTTGTAATTAACCAAATCCCTAGGAATTTGTGATGATGAATAAAAACTGCTAATAGCTTATGGCTAATGCCTTATGGCAAGAATCTCATTAGCAATTAGCAGACATAACTAAAAATTTTCATCCTGCACTGCTTGATTAATTAACCCTGTTGTGTCACTTTAGGCGGAAGAAAAATAGAAATCAGGGTGAGTCAGGAAGGTAACAAGAGGAGAGGTAAGGTAATAAACAATGGATTGAAGTTTAGCAAATCCTAAAGATAATTGAGGGATATGAATCAATTCAAAATTCAAAATTCAAAATAAAAAACTGAAAGCCAAGGTTGAATTAAGTTAAATAGGTTAAAAGGTTGAAGTATGAGACGAAGATTGTTGAGAATATTCTTCCAACCCTTACCATAATCCCACCAGGGATGAGAAGCAAATGTTGATTGAGAATCTGGTGGAGAAGGAAGCAGAGATTCTGAATGAAGGCTAACCATCAAGTAGGCACTGCAAACAATCTCCCACCATCGCTCAATATCTTCATAGCGAGTAAAACGATAATCTGCCCAACCTAATTCATTTTTACTTTGCTTTAAGCCATTTCGATGCGTTACCGCAATCCCTACTTGCTCTTTTGTTGAACAATACCAAATTACGAATTACGTACAGCCTGGCGGCATCCGGAGGCTCTATTACGAATTAAGAATTACGAATTACGAATGTCGTTGTGGGACTTACTCAACCATGAATTACGTAACATGTAATTTGGGAATTTGCCTCACGCAGAGACGCAGAGAAAAGAAATTTTATTGCGTAATGCGGAGGATTTTATCCTGATCTGGGGGGCAGCTACCACGTCCATCACAATTACTGGTAGTGATGTATAACTCGTTATCTGCACCCATGATGACATCCCTAATTCGCCCAAAACCATTGGGGGAATTTCCCTGAAAGTAAACTTCATGGGTTTGTACTTGTCTGGGATTTGCTGAGTCGAAAACAACTCTGTGCAGATGTCTGGAACCAAGAGTGCCAATAATTAAGTTGCCTTTCCACTCGGGAACAGAATTTCCAGTATAAATTGCTGCCCCGCCTGGAGGTGCGGCTTGTCGCCAAACCAATGATGGCTGCACGAATTTAGCTTCAGCTTCACAATTTTCTACGGCAGGCCAGCCCATATTTTCACCTGCTTGTAACACAGAAACTTTATCCTCACCCCTTCTGCCTAATTCTCCACTGGGTCCGTGGTCTGTGACAAACAAAGTTGATGGATTATGCCAGTCAAAACCTTGGGTGTTGCGAATACCCGTAATAAAGACGGGATTATCAGGAAATGGATTATCTGAGGGAATCTGTCCGTCTGGAGTTAAGCGGAGAATCTTTCCGGCTAAACTATTAACGTTTTGAGAAGCTTGCGGTTCCCTAGCGTCACCAGTACCGATATAAAGCATTCCATCGGGGCCAAAGCGCAAGCGACCGCCATTATGATAAAGAGCCGCCGGAATATCATCAATAATAATTTTATCTGAGGATGCACTCAATCCATCTGATGACAATTGCCAACGCTCCACTCGGTTGACTGGTGAGCCATTTTTATCAGTGGTGTAGTACAAGTAGAAAAATCGGTTACTGGCAAAATCTGGGTGTGCAGCAATTCCTAGTAACCCACCCTCACCTGAAGCTGTAATTTTTAGGGTAGCAACAGGCGATCGCGCTAATTCTCCATTTTGCACTAATCGCACCCTGCCTGGTCTTTCCGTCACCAGCATTTGCTCATTTGGTAAAAAAGCAATTCCCCAAGGAATCTCTAAACCTGTGACTACTTCTTCTGCTCTGACTTTTACTTTTCCTGGGGAACCAACGCCATCTTCCACAAATTTACAAGCTTCTGTTTCCGAAGTCGTTGCTGCTGTCTGAATTGACGGTGATGTGGTTTCTTGGTTCTCGTTAGTACTTATCGGTGCAGTTGGTGTACCATTGCAGGATACAAGCCCTATAAGGCTAAGACTGCTCAACATTTTGATAGTTTTTAGTAGCTTCATGTTGAGATTTAATTGTTTTTCACACTCTCCTAGCAGACTTAAAAATCTTAACAAAAGTTTTTTGATGCAGGCACGGCGAGAGCCACAACCTGCACTGTTAACAATTAACTTGTTATCCGGCTAGATTCAGAAGCGCTAAACTTCTTTTCTTAATCTTATTCTCAGCACCCAGCACCTAGAAAACCCGGTGTTCTAAGGAAGGCATTTGACGGCGGACTTGTTCCAAACGAGAGGGTTTGATTTCGGCGATCGCAATTCCCGGAACATCACCAGCATCGGCTAAAATCACACCCCAAGGGTCAATAATCATCGCGTGTCCGTGGGTTTGGCGGCGGGCGTAGTTATTGCCAGTTTGGGCAGGAGCGATCACATAGGCAGTATTTTCAATCGCTCTAGCTTGTAATAATACTTGCCAGTGGTCTTTGCCAGTAAAGGCGGTGAAGGCAGCCGGGACAAACATCACATCGGCTCCTTTATCTGAGAGATGTCGATACAGTTCGGGGAAGCGGACATCGTAGCAAACCGAAAGTCCTATGTTACCGAGTTGTTCTGAAAAATAAACTGAGGGGAGTTCTTTACCAGCCATCACAGTGCTGGATTCTCGATAAGTGTTACCGTCTGGGACGTTAACGTCAAATAAATGTACTTTATAGTAGCGAGCAAGTTCGTGACCGTTGGGGTCGATGAGTAATGTAGTGTTATAAACTTTGCCTGTATTATCTACAGGAACGGGAAAACTGCCACCCAAGATAGTAACTTGGAAGCGTTGAGCCATTTTTGTGAGAAACTGTGCAGTTTCGCTGTAAATTTCTGCGGCTTGTGCGAGTTTATCTTTCTCTTCTCCCATAAAAGAAAAGTTTTCTGGCAACCCAACTAATTCAGCACCTCGACGCACAGCAAGATCAATCAACTCTTCTGCCTGTACCAAATTTTTGTGTAGATTGGGCACACTGGTCATTTGAATAGCGGCTGCTAAATAAGACTTCATAGATTCAACAAAAAACAGTGAATTTGTCCGGGATAGATTCTCAAAATATATCGTTACTTCCAGAACGGCGACGAAACTTTTCTGAAATTTGGTAACCTTGGCTTTTCTGGAAAAGCACCTAGCCCTATAGTGGTGAGTGCTGAGTGCTGAGTTACGAGTAAAAAGTACAAAGGAATGAATCAATTCAAAATTCAAAATTCAAAATAAAAAGTCCGGAGGATTCTGTTTCTTTCGCCCTTCCCGCAGGTGCGCCTTCCTTGGAGACTCACTTTAACAATTAAGATTCCGCCCACACTTCGGCAAGGCTCAGTGACCACAAGGGGCGGGACATTTACTGAGTGCGAAAGTTCTTCCTCTTTTTCTGACTCAGCACGGGCTATAAGCGCAGCTATGCCCGCAGGGCTTTACAGCACTCAGCAATAGCCAATCAATTCGGAATCATTCCATTCCAAGGTATCACCAATGCTTTCGCCGTCGTGGTAGGCAGCAAGCAAGACTTCACTAGTTTTGCCCCATGATATCGCCCCATGAGCATCTAAGGCGATCGCTCCTAAATCCCGCTTGTTTTGGTGTGCCTCTGTAAACGAGCGCTGCATAGCATCTTTGAGGGAAATTCCATCCGTTACGCGCACCACAATCTTTGCTGCCAAGCATTCATCAATAATATCTTCACCAATGCCAGTACAACTAACTGCTGCGTCACTAGTAGCATAATTACCTGCTGGCATCGCAGAATCACTGACTCGACCGATGCGCTCAAAGCCTTTGCCACCTGTGGAAGTGCCAGCAGCTAGCCCACCATAAGCATCTAAAACGACTACACCGATAGTGCCACGTCCAGCATTACTGGTTTCCACTAGTTCGGGTTCTGCTACTACACCAGCCATTGTGCTTTTAAAATTATCCTGGCGCTCTTGCATCCATTCTTGCAACCGCAAATCAGTTAAAGCGTTGTAACTGGGAATTTGCAACTCCCGTGCTAGTTCAGCTGCACCGTAATCCGACAGTACCCTGTCTGGCGAATCTTGTAAATATTGCACTAATTGCATGGGATTTTTTACCCGCGAAATATTAATCACACCACTGAAGCGCCCTGATGTACTATCCATCAAGGAAGCACTCATGCGGATTTGACCGTCAGATTGCAGTACTGAACCAGTACCAGCATTAAAGCGGGGGTCATCTTCTAACATTTGGCAACCCTGTACTACTGCTTCGGAGGCGGTTGCTCCTTTTAGTAGAAGAGAATAAACTGTCTCTACTACTGTATAGAGCGATCGGCGCACCGCCTCTAATCCTCCTTTACCGTGGAGAGAACTACCAGCTCCTCCATGAATAATTAATTTAGGTTGCACCTGTAACTTCATCTATAACCCTTGCGCTATTTGCGTCTCAGTTGCAGTTGGTTTTACTAGAGATTAAAGATTGGGCATTGGGAATAAAGTAATCCCGTGTTCATGTGTCCCCCACTCCCTTTAATTTTTTGCATCAGAACGGCGACGGCGGCAACGTTCTGAGCAGTATCTCACCTCGTCCCAGCAATCTTGCCATTTTTTCCGCCAAGTGAAGGGACGTTGACATACCGGACAGATTTTTCTGGGTAGGTCAGATTTAGAACTAACGCGTCTCATGATGAATGCCGTGCAGATTCAAGGTTGATTTTTGAGAGCGATGGAAAAATATTATAACGAGTTTGCTACAAAGGTAGGATACCTGAAACGAACAAATTTGCTGACAATCTGACTAAGGGCTGATTCATCAAATTAATCTTGTCGCTCTACTTGTGTAAGTATTTTGGTTTTTTCATAAAATCAAGCAAATTCACTAGGAGTTTTTAGCAGCTAATGGCAAAAGTAAACGACTGACTACCCGACTATCTGGTAATTGATAAATATGCAATTCTCCGCCTAATTCTTGCATGAGATTTTGGCAGATGAGCAGATGTAAGCCTGGTGGTTTATCTAAAAAAGAAAGGGCTAGAACATCCTTGAGGGCATCATGATTTAGTTCTGCTAGTAGTTGTGGTTTAATGACGCCATTATCTGTAATTGACAACTCTAATAATTTTTCATCTAAACGGCGACACCAGATATCAATTCTGCCTCCGCCTTGAGAACGGTGACAGGCAAACACTAATAGTTCGTGCAGAATTAATTCAAATTTCACAATATCACCAGCGATCGCCATTGAAGAGGGATAATCTGAGTTGGAGATGCCTTTGAGGAATGAGGAACTGTTGGCTGATTCGTAATCTGCACCCGATTGTCCCAAACCATGCACACCTACCCACAGCTTATGTTGCTTGAATAAATTTTCTACTCGTTCGAGCGATCGCTTCATTAAACTGGCTATAGGCATAGTTTCCCAACTTTTATGCAACTGCCACTGTTCCAGTTTCAGCATTCCAGTCATAGAGGCGTTTGTCTGATCTAACTGCCGCAGTAGTAGTTGGTAGCGTGTCTGAGTTAGTTCATTAGCAGGAATACCCAAATCATGTATTTGACCAAGTAACAGCGCCGTTGTTCTTTGAATTTCTTCGAGACGACTATGTTTATACCAATTTAGTTGGTTTAACCTTTGGGTTGTGGACTCTAAAAGTTGGGTGATTTGCTGTTGACGACGTGACCAAGCTAATTGATTCACCAAAGTTTCTATAGTATTGAGGCTTTGCTGTGACCATTGACGTTCTTGCCGATCTGCCATCAATACCACTGCTGTGGGCTGATAATCAGTAGCTGTACATAATTTCATAATTAAAATTTTACCAATACCTGAACCCATCAACCATTTTCTGGTTTCTGGTGGTAAATCATCCACGTTGACACTTAAGCAACCATCTTGCTTAAGTGCCCACTGGATCAAAGCTTCAGACTGGATAGAAACTTGTGCATCTGCACTAATCTCAAATCGACTATCGGCAATTACTCCAGGTATAATTTCAGCCAAGGTCTGACCAGATGACCAAGATAACAGTAGTGTTAGGGGACAGTTGAGAATTGACGCGATTTGTTCTAGTGCTGTGCGTTCTAAATGCTTGTCCCTGATTGCCATTGTTTCGCTTTGGGCTTGTTCTAATTGTTTAATGCTGGATAAAACCTTTTGCTGCTGCTCATTATCATTGTGGAGTTGCCATTGACGAACAATGACACCAATCTGTTGACTGACGACCCACAGCAGCTCCTTTTCTAGATTTGACCAAGTACGATGAGTTTCATGAGCGATAATCAATAGGGTTTTTGGTGCATGACCTTGAATGCAGTTACAAACTAAGAGCGATCGCACATTATGTTCTAAGAAAAGGGAGCGCCAAGGAAAAAATCGCAAATCTTCATCTAATTTCTCCACCTCTACCGTAGCTTTTGCCGTCTTTAACAAATGTCTATCTGTTTCTGTGAGTGCATTGAGGGCAAATGTCAAAGGTCGACGATTATGAGGTTGGCTTTGGTAGAGAATTTGATAATGATTTTGGTCAGAGTCGTACTGCAATAGTAAAAAGCGGGTAGCAGCTAGGCGAGTTAAAACTTTGGCAGCACAGGTACGTAAGGTTTCGTTAAATTCATGCTTTTGATAAATAGCTTGGGCAACTTGACTAGTTAGCTGAGTATCATCTTGGATTTGTTTGATGGTACTTTCCATGCTGTCGATGGGAGCAACTAAAGATATTAACCCAGCAGTACCTTGAACGAAATTTTTATCTGCTTCAGTCCAGATTCGTGGCTCATTGCCTTCTACTGCCAAAAAACCTAGTAGATCCTTTTGCCAAATGATGGGAGCTGCCAACAGCGATCGCACCCGCAAGCGTTGCAATAACTTGGCAGTAAAATGACTTTTTAGGGAACTGCGGGCATCACCAATCCAAACAATTTCATTCACTGACAAAGCATAATAAAGTTCGCTTAACTCCTGCACAGTCATACCTGCGGCTGGTTGCTGATTGCTAGAGTTACGACCAATATTGGCTAGCTGATTGCTCATCCGACACCAAAAGTAACGCCCTTGTCTATCAAACCAATAAACATTTGTCCGGCTAGGGTAGATAAATTGATGGGTTGCCTCCACAACTGCTTTGAGTTTTTGATCTAAATTATTCAGGGTGCGTAAATTTTCTAGTAATTCTAATAACGGCTCATCTGGGCGTTTGGTTTGCTTTTGCTGCAAATCCATTTCTTTTTGGTAAAGCACTGCCCCCAGTTCGCCTAAAACCATCATCAGGCGTGCTTTTGCGTCTCCTGGCAGTAAATAACCCCACCGTTCTGAACCAAGTAAAAGTAAGCCTAAAAAACGGTCTTTGTAACGAATTGGCAAAAAAATTGTGCCCTGGATGTTAAATTTTTTGCCAACGTCTTGCCATACTGCGGCACGAATTTCATTGCGTAAATCCACTATACCCAAGGGACTTTGTTCAATCACTACTTGTTCTAATAAATCACCTGGATTGAGAACAACCCGTTGTCGCAAAAAATTAGTGTCTTGATCAGGTGTGATACCGCCTTTGCCAAACAAGGTGTGTTTTAGGCGATCATAAAGAGCAATCCAAATCAGACTGTAGTCAAACTGTTGGTATATATAAGCAATCGTGGTTTCAATCAGAACGTCAACATCATTCTCTTCTCTGAGGCTTTGGAGGACGCTTCCCAAGGCAAGGATTTGTTGTTCGGCGGCTATAGATTTTTGTGGCTGCCCCATCTGAATTATTGGTCAACATAACTTGTAATATATAAGATGCCCAGAAAAGAGCCTTGACTTATATCACTAAGGATGTTTGCTAAAAGTTCTGGGTATGTATAGCAGGGGACAGAAGACGGGGGACAGACTGGAAAATCTCTTGGTGTCAGGGTTTGATAATTAGTTTATGACCTCAGCTATGTGGCAGCTGCTATAAAAATGGATATTTATCAAGTTGTAATTCGTCCACTGTTGTTTAATCTGGTAAGAACAGATCCAGAATGGCTACATCAGCAGACGATTCGTAGTTTAAGCTGGCTGTCGTCAACGAGTAACCCTGGTGCTGGTTGGGTAAATCAACGTTTACATCAGTCTTTGTGTCTTCATGATTCACGCCTCGCACAAACTTTATTTGGGCTAGATTTTCCCAATCCTGTGGGGTTAGCAGCAGGTTTTGACAAAGATGGCGTTGCGGCTAAAATTTGGTCTAGCCTGGGGTTTGGCTTTGCGGAATTAGGAACTGTGACGTTTGTAGCACAGCCAGGAAACCCTCGTCCCCGTTTATTTCGCTTGCCATTAGACCAAGCTGCCCTTAACCGCATGGGTTTTAATAATAGTGGTGCAGCCGCAATGGCAACAAGGTTGTTACAAAGTAAACAAGAATTAGCTTGGTCAATACCTATAGGTATCAATTTGGGTAAGTCTAAGGTGACACCCCTAGAAGACGCTGCCGCAGATTATCTTAATAGTTTTCGCTTACTCAAGGAGTTGGGGGATTATTTTGTGGTCAATGTTTCTTCTCCCAATACTCCGGGGTTGCGATCGCTCCAAGATGCTTCTATGCTTGGTGCCATCTTGGATTTCTTACAACAAGAAAATAATTCACAAAAACCAATTTTTGTCAAGATAGCGCCTGATTTGGAATGGGAAGCGATCGCTGACATTATTGCTTTAGCCAAAACCTACCATCTAGCAGGAATTATTGCTACTAACACCACTATCCGCCGCGATGGATTGAAAACTCAAGTAATTACTCAAACTGGCAAATCACCCCAGGAAGAAGCTGGCGGAATTAGCGGTGTGCCATTACGCGATCGCTCGACGGAAGTTATAAAGTTTATTTGGCAGCAAACCCAAGGAAAAATCCCCATCATTGGTGTAGGCGGCATTTTTTCCCCGGAAGACGCTTGGGAAAAAATTACTGCTGGTGCTAGCTTAATCCAGGTATATACAGGCTGGATTTACGCAGGCCCAATGATGGTGCGGCGGATTCTGGAGGGTTTGCTTTGGCAACTAGAAAAAAACGGGCTAAATTCCATCGCTGAAGCCGTGGGTTTAGAAGTCAAAAGCCAAAAGTGAAAATCCAGCTTTTGCCTTACTCTTCCAGTGGAAAAAACTCCTTAGTTTTTTCCGAGTAAGTCCAAGCAATACCATCGGGGTCTTTGCTGCGACTCCACTCGGGAAACTCTGGATCGTTGCGCCGTTTATACACGGTGCTGGAATAAACATTTAGCCGCTTGGCAAGTTCTGATTGGATCAGCGAGCCAAAAACTAACTGCTGTTTTAGCGATCGCTTAACTTCTTGATGAGTTGTGGGTGGTATTACTTCAGTTTCAGGTTCTTCTTCCAGTGGTTGTGACTGTGGTGGTGCTAAAAGCGATCGCGCAGTTTTGGTAACTGGTTGAGCAGGAAGTTCTTTAACTGGTTCACTACTGTCAAGTATGCTACCAAGAATACTGGCATTTATAAAGTAATAAACCTCACCCCCCTCTTGGGCGTTCACGATACTAGCACCAAATTCACTAGCTTTAGTATCTAGGTAGCGTTTTGCCGTTGTCCCCGAAAAATTACCCCTAATTGCCAAGTCCATTGGCGTAATTTTACCCTGGGTTTCCCGAATCATTTGATGGAAAACCGGGTTAACTTGCTGACACCACTGTTGCCATTGATATTGCTGCCAAACATTAAAACCAATGACCAGCATAATGATTGCCAGCAAAATTCTCCAGGTAGCAACTAGGAAAATAATCAAAAACGAGATTGGCAAAAGTAGAACGAGAAAACCTTTCCCGTTGCTTTCTATTAATTTTTCACTCATGCCGATTCTTGCCAATTGGATTTTGGGAAAATAATACTATCATATTGGCAAAAATTGAGACATTTTTTTGTATCGTTTGGCAAAGTTGCCGCAAATTTGCCAAGGGGATAGGGGGACAAGGAGACCAGAACAAAAATACTCCCTCACTCCCTATTCCCCAAAGCCTATGCTTGCAGCTGGCAAAGCAACAAACCAAACCACTGATTGGGATCAGTCCACACATGGAGTGGTACTAAGCCCCATGTAGTTAATTGCTGTTGAATAGTTTTGAGGTCAAATTTGCGGGAAATTTCCGTGAGGATAGTTTCTCCTACAGCAAAATTAATCGTAAGGCTGAGTGCGCGTAATTCTACAGTTTGCGATCGCAAACTGCGTAAATGCATCTCTATTTGATTTTCAGTTTCGTGATAAAACGCCCAGTGTTCAAACTGGGTTGTGTCAAAATTGCCCTCAAATCGCTGATTCAAATGCTCTAAGATATTTAGGTTAAACGCTGCCGTTACACCTTGGCGATCGTTATAAGCTGGTTCCAAAATATGTTTTGGCTTTTGTAAGTCCACACCCAGTAGAAAATACTCACCTACTTGTAGAGCATTTGTAATTTGGGAAAAGAAAATATCACACTCTTGAGACTTAAGATTACCTAAAGTGCTGCCAATGAAACCAATCATCCTACTGGGTAATTGTGTTGGCAAAAGTTTTGTAAGAGCCAATTCATAGGTTCCTGCAAGTGCGTGAACTTGTAGAGAGGGATAATCTGCTAATAGCTGTCTGGCACTACTTTCCAATATTCCTGCACTCACATCAATCGGTAAATACCTCAGGGGGTAGCCTAGCTGCTGGTAAGCATCTAGTAGAATCCTGGTTTTGGTAGAGCTGCCACTGCCAAGTTCTACCAGTTCACAAGCACCAGTTATCTTGGCGATTTCAGCAGCAAATTGCTGTAAAATCGCCATTTCGGTGCGTGTCAGGTAATATTCTGGTAATTCACAGATTTGCTCAAATAGCTCAGATCCACGATCATCATAAAAGTAAGCAGGTGGTAGGGTTTTGGGCGTTTGAGTTAATCCCTTAATCACATCACTTCCCACATTAGATTTAACTATTCGGGTTGTTGGTACTAAACGCTGTATTTGCAAGCGTTCTTCAATATTTTTTTGGGAAATAACCTTGCTGCTAGCAGCTTTAGATAATGACATTCAACCTCCGGATATGTGACGTAATACCAATTCGTAATTCTTAATTCGTAATTAAGCGGTTTCAGACTTTATCTGGGTTTCCAGGGAGAGCATCTGTAGCCTTCTGTTAACGAATTGGTATGGTAGGTTCCTTTTAAGGGCAAACCTTCACCCCAGCTAGTGAAACACATAGCTATAGCCCATAACATCACGCTTGAGCCAGATTAATCAAGCTTTATAGCTACATTAGGCATTTTCTTCCTAAAACTGTTGCTGATTAAAAAATACTCAGCACTCAGTACGGGCTATAAGCGCAGCCATGCCCGCAGGGCTTTACGCCCCGCTACCGCTCTAAGCGCAGCTATGCCCGCAGGGCTTTACAGCATTCAGCACTTGAAAAGGCACAGCGAAACCCAGCCAAAATTTGGCGCACGCTGGGATAATACCAGTTACGAAAACTAGCACGTATTCCCCCAGAAAGAGTTGCCCAACTACCACCTTTTAAAACGCAGTGCTGGTGGTCAAAATAAACCTGTGAGTAGCCTATGTAAGGGTAACTTTGAAAACCGTCATAGCCATCAAACCAAGAATCTGTCCATTCCCAGACATTTCCTAAAGTGTCGTATAAGCCATAGGCACTTTTTCCGCTTGGGTAAGCATCTACTGGTGTTGTCTGACCAATAAAGCGATCGCAGTTACAATTTTCAGGTGTTGGTTTTTCATTCCCCCAAGGATAGATGCGACGACAATTAGCTTTAGCATCCCAACTAGCGGCTTTTTCCCACTCGCCTTCTGTTGGTAGCCGCTTACCAACGAACCGTGAGTAAGCCTCTGCTTCATACCAACTCACACCACAAACTGGATGATCATCCCAATTGCGATTACTACACCAGTAAAGTGGTTGTATTACCTGCTTTGTTTGTCGCCATTGCCATCCACCTTCTGACCACCAGTGAGGATTTTGGTAGCCTCCAGCCTCAATAAATGCCCGATACTGCCCACAAGTTACAGGGTAGCGGTCAATCCAGTAAGAGTTTAAATATACTTTGTGTGCAGGTCGCTCGTTATCTAGAGCATCAATGGAATTATTACCCTGCTCAAATTCACCTGCTGGAATCAGAACCATTTCTGTTGGCACACTAAGCGAGGAAAAATCACTAATTCCTCTCTTTGTCGCCTGATCTCCCTGTTGCCGTTTCACCAATTCCCACACGAAGCTAATAATTTCGCAGTGTTGTCCTTCGTGCTGAATCAAAAAATGCCAAAGACGTTCTTGCTGGTCAATATCAACTACTTCTAAACTTTCCAGGACTTTTTTTCTCACTTTGTCCAGGTAATAACGAATTTCCTCTCGATTTGGTAACTGCACACGTGCTGATTTCGGCAAACCATCAGCCGCAAATAGCTGGCGATATTGGGGGAACAAACATGGCAAACCTGCACTGTGTTCTAACAGCCACAAAGACTCAGTATAGGCAATATGCCCTAAGTGCCAGCCAATGGGACTAAATTCAGGATGAGGCTGACTCCGAAATGTAGCTTCATCTATAGCATCGAACAACTCCAGGGTTTTCCGGCGGCATTCACGTAAGGCGTAATAAATAGCTTTTTTGGCACTAGATTGGTTTAATTTGGATATCACAGTCTTCTCCCACACTGATAATGCTATTTTCTGGACAAGCAGCCCAATTACCAGTAAATAGCGGTTCAGAGGCAATGATTACAGATTTGGGGAAATTTAGATCATCCTTGAGCCAATACAGCGATGGAGCAGGTGATTTGGTAGCAAAGCGGGAAGCAATCAGACGATTTCCGTCGCTAAAGACTATGTTTGCGGAAGCTTGTACTTGATAGCGTTTTGCCATCTCTAATAAAGTTACTAATGTATTGTGTAAAGCATATTCTGGAGGTCGATGTTTATTAATTTGGCTCTGAGAAAGTAGTAGCGCAAAGATGTGTTCGGAATCAGTACTACCGTTGATTCTTTCGTAAAAATCATGAGTTAAAACACTGCGGATTTTCCTGTGTAATGTTTTGCGAAAATTCTCAATGAATCCATTATGAATGAATAACTGTTGTTGATAGTTAAATGGCTGACAATTAGCAAAATCCAAAGCTTGCCCTGGTGTAGCACTACGCACATAAGCCAGTACACACTTAGATTCAACGTAACGGCTAAGACTGGGCAAATTTACGTCATTCCAAATAGGTAAAGTATTTTTATAAGTATAAGGTTCAGTATCTTTTTGGCTATGGTACCAACCTACTCCAAAGCCATCTGCATTGACGACTCCAGAAGTCATTTCGCGGGGTTGATAACTTTGAACTATCAAGGAATGTTCTGGTTTATATAAAAGTCGTTCTAGAGAAACAGGCGAACCCATATAGGCAAGTAAACGGCACATGCAGAAAAAGTTTTGTTAGTAATATTTCAGTAAATTAAAATTTTTTTTCCAGAGTGGTAATCTCCATTGTATGTAACTTTAGAAACTACAGTTTATTTACGCTGCAATACTAAATTGCTATTATCTTTTACTACAGTGAGGTCACGGTAATTAGCTAAGAATTCTTCAGTTGCTTTCTTACATCCCCCATAATCATAGTAATCATCAAGGATTATGTAACCTCCTGTACTCAAGACAGGATAAATTTTATTTAAACAAAAATATACAGGTTCATACCAATCACAATCTATATGTATCATTGCCACCTTATCTTCGGGAGTAAAATTCATTGTGTCTTGAAATAAACCTTTATGCAAACATATACGGTTGCCATCTACATTAACACCAAAATTATTTAAATTTTTATTTACTATCTCGTACAAATTTTCCAAATATCCATAATAAACATCATCGCCAATACCTTTTGATTGACCACTTTTAATTACTTCATATCTTTTCTGGGCTTTTTCATTATCTTGAGTCGAGGGAGGCGGGATCATTTCAAATACATCATAACCGTGAAAAGTTCTATCTTTTGGCATTAGGGTACTGATAACAATTGCTGATCCACCCAAAGCCACACCAGCTTCAATAAAATTACCAGGTACATTTTTCCTGGAAATATCTTTAATACAATTCTCTAAATTGATTAGTTTTTGATATGACAAATACGTTAGCTTACTGGACTTCACTTTTCGAGAAATTTCCGAAACGAGTGAATTTAATACGATTGTTCTAAATTGTCTAATAAACTGCTTCATCATTCGCTCAAACTTTTCGCTGTGTACATCTATGGTTCCAATTAATAGCGAATACGTGGATCAACATAAGCATTGAGAATATCAATCAAAATGCTGGCCCCGACAACGATCGCGCCAAAAAATACGAGTACTCCCTGAACAGTGGGATAATCGCGATCGGAAATTGCTTGATAAAGTCGATTTGCTAACCCAGGCCAAGAAAATGTCACCTCAGTTAAAATTGCCCCACCTAACAAAGAAGCAAAAGTTAAACCTAAGACTGTAATTACTGGAATTAGGGCATTTTTCAAAGCATGGGAGACTAAAATCTTGTTTTCGGCAATACCTCTGGCTCTAGCTGCTTCTACGTAATCAGCTTTGAGAGTTTGCTTTAAATTGACGCGGACAATGCGCTCAAAAATACCACTAAGCAAAATTCCTAGGGTGAGGCTAGGAAGAGCGAGATGATGTAAGGATGTAAAAAACTGAATAAAGTTACCACTAAGCAGGCTATCAATTGTATACAGTCCAGTCACGGGAGAGGGTGCGGGAAGATTAGGTGGAAAGCGGTTGGAATTGGGAAACCAACCCAGTTGTACTGAGAAAATCAACTGTAAAAGCATCCCTGCCCAAAACATCGGAAGTGCGTAAGTAATGATACCAAACAACCGCCCGCCAAGATCAAAATATGTCCCCGGACGAGAAGCCGAAAGCGTACCAGCCACAATCCCCACAATAAGTGCAACCGCCATACTAAATACTGCTAGCTCCACTGTTGCTGGGAAATATTGCCCAATTATGTCCCAAACATGCTGTCCTCGACTGGTTAAAGAGGTTCCCAAATCAAAGCGCAGTAAGTTTCCCATGTAATTCAAATACTGTAGCCATAGGGGAAGATTTAAACCCAATTGTTGGCGTAATTCCTCTTTGGCTGCTTCTGGCGCACGTCCACCGAGAATTGCATCTGCTGGATCTCCTGGTGTTGCTCGTAGTAATAAAAATACAATGGTGATGATAGTTAATAACTGAAGCGGCGCTAGTAGCAAGCGGGAAACAATGTAATATTGTAAAGCTTTAGAACGAGACATATTTGAGAGCGTGATTCGTAATTAAAAAAATTAGAGTTTATGTTAATGAAAGTTTGTAATAAGGGCTGAAGCCCTTATTACAAGCCATAACTATTTTTGAATAGTCGAATAAATCAAATTCTGGGTGGGGTCGAGTTGCACATTATTCACACCTTTTTGAGCAAAAACATAGTCTTTGCTTTGCCATAAAGGAATATAAGGTACATCAGTAACTACTTGTGTTTGGATTTCTGTAAATATTTGCTGACGCGCTTCGGGGTTTTGCTCTTGGCGTTGTTGAGCAATTAATTTATTGATGGCTTCATTGTAGTAAAAAGAACCCTGAGTTCGACTGCCCCCATCTTCACATCCTTGAGTATTTGACCCTTTCTGACAAGACAAAAATGGTTGTACATAATTATCTGGATCTAAAAAATCTGGATACCAATCAACCAAAGCTGCTGGATATAAACCCCTGGAGATATCTTTAAAGAAGGTAGCACTTTCTACAGTACTGATTTCCAGTTGCAGTAGTCCATCCATTTGTTGGTCAGCCAAAGATTTCAGTGTTTGCGCTGCCAAGCTACGAGTACCTGAACTAGCAGGATACCAAATTTGCACTTTGGCGGGATTTTCCTTGGAGAAACCAGCCGTAGTTAATAATTGTTTAGCCCGCTCAAAGTTAGCATCACCGTATTGATTCTTAAATAATGGTTGGGAAACTTTAAATGTAGTGGGAATCATGCTATATAGCGGGTCGGCTTGACCAAGTAAAACTCGTTCATTAACTAGTGGACGGTCAATCATGGACGCGATCGCAGCTCGCACTTCTGGTTGATCTAAAGGCTTTTGATTGCGGTTCAACACCATATAACTGACTACGCTACCCTGAGCGGTAATCGTCTGCCAATCTCCTTTTTTAGCACCTGCTTCTAAACTACGAATTTGATCGGGTTGTAAGGACAGGTAAGCTACATCCACTGCGCCTGTACGGAAGGCATTAAACAAATTGACTGGACTAGTCTGGATTTGAACGTTAATTCCCTGATTAGCTGGTTTTTCTCCCCAATACTGATCAAATACATCCAATCGCAGTGAATCTGTACCATACTGCGCTAACTTGTAAGGGCCAGTACCGACAAAGGTATTTGGTTGAAATTTCCCAGCACCAATTTCGTAAGCCTTGGGTGAAACCGCGCACACCCCAGAAAATGCCAGCAGTGAGGGAAACGCCGCAAAGGGTCTTTTTAAAGTGATAGTTAACTCATTTTCACCTGTGGCTTTCACTGCATCCACGGTATCTGAGAGCAAAAAGGATGGTTTCCCCTTATTTTCTATAAAGCGCTGGATGCTAAACTCCATCGCTTTGGCGTTAAAAGGAGTTCCATCGTGAAATACTACTCCCTGACGTAAAGGGATAGTGTAAGTTAAACCATCTTGACTGACTTTGGGTAATGCTGTGGCTAGTTGGGGCTTAATTTCTGTGCTACCTGGTTCGTAGGTGTAGAGGCGATCGCTCATATTAAACACCAAACTTGAGGATGCTAACTCATAAGCATCTGCCGGATCGAGGGTTCTTGGTTTTAGGGTTGTACCTACAGTAATCCGACCATCACCTGCACCAGATGATAAAGTTGTTGTTTGTGGGCGAGGAGCGCAACTCACAACCAAGATTAGACAAAGACAAAACAAAGATAGGAATTGTGTAATCCCATGCCATCGTCTTGCAGTCAAAGAAAACCAGGTCATAGCATTTAAATTTTTCAAATTAGCGATCAGTCATCATATTATGATATGTGGCTTTAATACTTAACTCTTCGCAATATACCTAACATTACTTAATGGTGCTTGAACTAGGGCTTTTTATGGCATTTAGTCGCAAATTATTGGGATTTATTGAGAATAATGCCAACAAGCTTATTTGTGATAGTAGCTTGATTTGCGTAGACATGCAGCAATGTACAGAGAAGTTACAAGGAGAAGCTAGCAAAGTGTCTGCCGTAGTTATACCCATTCAGCGAAGCTGTTCCTGAGAGGCTTGCTTCAGAAATCGTTAACGAAGTCAGAGGGAAGAAGAATGATCATCCTCCTGACTCCAAACTAGGAAAAAATTGGGTTGTAGTACCTGAGATGCTTATTGGACTGAAGTTTGAGTAAATACCAAAAGTCTTAAGTTGACTTGCGGCAGATAAATTTTATAACCAATATATATCTTTTGTCAGAAGGTTAATTATTCTTTTTTGGTTAAGATTTATTTGCAATCAAAAAAGTGAATTGTCTTGAAAGTTAAGTGAAGATTTTGCTGGATTTCCTCACTAACTAAACCATTATATTTATTAGGTGATTACAAATTCAAATGATCAAAAAAGATAATTATTTATAGCAGAATCTGAATTTCGTTGAGCAAAATATCTCTCTCACAAAATACTGAAAAATATGCACAAACATGTAGCTACGGAGAATTGACATGATAAATTTGATTTCCAGGGCAATTACTCATATTACTTTCCTCATGAAAGGAATTCAGCTAAAACGTTTTCTATCCATTGTCTTAGTTGGCTTCCTCGTGCTGACAACGAATGTCGCCCCTGAGTATAATAACAAAGCCTTAAGAGAAAAAGTGGACGCACAAATACATCAAGACGATTCCCAAAGACCAAAAACCACAGGGGAGTGGCATGAAGAAGCCCGTGAAACGGAAGGTTCTCCTGTTAAGCGACTTCAGAAGATTGGGGAAGAATCAGCAGAAGCCTTTAAAGAATTTGGATCAGGGTATGTAGAAGGTGCTAAAGAAACTGCCCGTGATTTACAGAATAATTAATGCACAAGCAGGAAAAAAGGTCTCTAAGCAAGTTCAATTCTAAATATTTCTAAATATTCACTGAATTTCGCACGGCAGTTCTCAGAAATCAAGCAGCCAGATGCCCATTCCTGAAAATAAACGCCTTCATCCCACCAATATGTAACAGCCAATATATTAATTGGTAATTACCTAAATTAATAAATCTGCACTATTCTCATACAGTGCAGATTTATTAATTTAAATAATTAAATTTTCCAGAGTCGACTATATAGCAAAGTGCTTCCTTCCTAAGTGCTGAGTATCAACCTAGATGCTTCAAGTTCTGTTATTAATCTCCCCCTGCACCTGTGCCCCCCTGCTTTCCCTGCCTCCTGCCTTTTTTAGGTAAGCTAGACGTACGTAAATTAAATTGTGACGGCGATTTGTAGCTAGATGATACTGTAACGCTACGCGATCGCATCTATTTACACGCTTGCAAACAAGTCCATCAATAGTTACACTTTTTAAAACATTCTCATTTTTGCTTGGCAATTGCCTAGACGCTCAAAAGGTAGCTTCCTAAAGCGTAGTATGTCCAAATGCCCAAACGTCTTATAGGCGTTTGTCTGGTTTTTGAAAAACCAGAGGGGTGTTTTCTTGGAGAAAATAACTCGGCAGTTTACAAGCGATCGCTACTCTATGGGGTAAAGCTACCCAGAGTCTCATGGTATTGCCAAACTAGCCACACGGTCTGATTCATCAAGACTCAGTTGTGGTTAAACTCAATATCCTGGCAATAACAAAAACTCAGAGAGTTCACTGAATGGCAACTTCCGCCCCTCAGAACCTCGGTAAGAAAATTGCTTTGTAAACATAACTCATCGAGGAGGAGCGTAGTCGATGGGACTACCTTGGTACCGAGTACATACAGTTGTTCTGAACGATCCAGGACGATTGATTTCTGTACACTTGATGCACACAGCCTTGGTGGCAGGCTGGGCTGGTTCAATGGCATTATACGAACTAGCTATCTATGACCCCAGTGATCCGGTTCTCAACCCGATGTGGCGTCAAGGAATGTTCGTCCTGCCCTTCATGTCACGTTTAGGCGTCACCCAATCTTGGGGTGGCTGGAACGTGACTGGCGGGCCAGCCACCGATCCTGGTTTCTGGTCATTTGAAGGCGTTGCCGCCGCTCATATCGTCCTTTCCGGTTTGTTATTCCTAGCCGCAGTCTGGCACTGGGTTTACTGGGATTTGGAACTCTTTAGAGATCCCCGTACTGGTGAACCTGCTCTAGACTTGCCAAAAATGTTTGGCATTCACCTGTTCTTATCTGGTCTACTTTGTTTTGGCTTTGGTGCTTTCCATCTCACCGGACTATTTGGCCCGGGAATGTGGGTTTCTGATGCCTACGGTATTACTGGTAGCATCCAACCAGTAGCACCAGAATGGGGGCCGGCCGGGTTTAACCCATTTAACCCTGGTGGCGTTGTTGCTCACCACATCGCAGCAGGCGTTGTTGGCATTATTGCTGGTTTATTCCACCTCACAGTCAGACCTCCCGAACGGCTATACAAAGCCCTACGGATGGGGAACATAGAAACCGTACTTTCTAGCAGTATTGCTGCGGTATTCTTCGCAGCCTTCGTTGTTGCGGGTACGATGTGGTACGGTAACGCTACCACTCCGATTGAACTATTTGGCCCTACCCGTTATCAGTGGGATCAAGGTTACTTCACTCAGGAAATCGAACGTCGCGTACAAACTAGCCTGGCGGAGGGTGCAACCCTTTCAGAAGCTTGGTCACAGATTCCTGAGAAACTAGCTTTCTATGATTATGTCGGTAATAGTCCTGCTAAAGGCGGTCTATTCCGTACAGGCCCAATGGTCAAAGGTGATGGTATTGCCCAATCTTGGCAAGGCCACGCGGTATTTAAAGATGCTAATGGGCGGGAACTAACCGTGCGTCGTCTCCCCAACTTCTTTGAAACCTTCCCGGTAATCTTGACCGATGCTGATGGGATTATCCGAGCTGATATTCCCTTCCGTCGGGCAGAATCCAAGTATAGCTTTGAACAAACGGGTGTCACTGTCAGCTTCTATGGTGGTGATCTAGATGGCAAGACCTTTACAGATCCAGCCGATGTGAAGAAGTATGCCCGTAAAGCTCAAGGCGGTGAAATATTTGAATTTGACCGGGAAACCTTGAACTCTGATGGTGTGTTCCGCACTAGCCCCAGAGGTTGGTTTACTTTCGGACACGCTGTATTTGCTCTGTTATTCTTCTTTGGTCATCTCTGGCATGGTTCTCGGACAATCTACCGAGACGTATTTGCTGGTGTTGATGCGGATCTCGAAGAGCAAGTTGAGTGGGGTCTGTTCCAGAAAGTGGGTGATAAAACAACCCGCCGGAAGGAAGCCCTCTAATTTTTGGGAATTAGGGATTAGGGATTGGGAAAAAGTCTTCTTAATCCCCAATCCTCAATACCCAATCCCTGAAATTGATCAACTATCATTACTGGCTGGATAAGCAGGAGCTTTTAATATGGAAAGCGTTGCGTACATCTTAATTTTGACCCTGGCAATAGGAGTTCTTTTCTTTGCGATCGCATTCCGCGAACCCCCCCGCATCCAAAAGAAAGATGATTAATAGGCTGCTCTGATCAGATTTTTAAGAGCATACAAACTTTTTATCCGCTGTTACTAATAGTGGTAACGGCGGATAACTATGTTTATCAGTCAAATACAGTTTTTATCAATACTTGTATGAGGGGTGAGACCCCCTAATTTAGTTCTGGATAATGAGAATTCAGAGAATAATCATGATATAATTTTCTATCTGGAAGTTAATATGTGTTAGTGCTAGCTTTTCTGCGCTAGGATGAAAAAAGATGTAGGTGTACCTGCCGCCTAGTGCCTTGCATATACATCACGCCTATGCCACAAACTTTACGGAGACTAGAACCAGGAACAAATCAGCATGGTCAATCAGAACTTAACCGCTACAGAAATTGGATTTACTCACGAAGATTTCGCTGCTCTACTTGACAAGTACGATTATCACTTCAGCCCTGGCGATATTGTACCAGGAACAGTTTTCAGTATAGAGCCGCGCGGCGCTCTGATTGACATAGGTGCTAAAACAGCAGCCTACATACCTATACAAGAAATGTCTATAAACCGGGTCGATGCCCCGGAAGAAGTTTTACAATCAAACGAAACCAGAGAGTTTTTCATTCTCACTGATGAAAACGAAGATGGTCAGCTAACTCTTTCTATTCGTCGCATTGAATACATGCGCGCTTGGGAGCGTGTGCGGCAGTTACAAGCAGAAGATGCTACTGTTCGTTCTGGTGTGTTTGCTACTAACCGTGGTGGTGCATTGGTACGTATTGAAGGATTACGCGGCTTTATCCCCGGTTCTCACATCAGCACCCGCAAACCCAAGGAAGAATTGGTAGGCGAAGAACTACCCTTAAAATTCCTAGAAGTAGACGAAGAACGCAACCGCCTAGTTCTATCCCACCGTCGAGCGCTGGTTGAGCGGAAGATGAATCGCTTGGAAGTAGGCGAAGTAGTAATTGGTACAGTGCGTGGGATCAAGCCTTACGGTGCATTTATCGATATTGGTGGTGTCAGTGGACTGCTGCACATTTCTGAGATTTCTCACGAGCATATTGATACGCCTCATAGTGTGTTCAATGTCAATGATGAAGTTAAAGTCATGATTATTGACTTGGATGCAGAACGAGGTCGGATTTCTTTGTCTACTAAGCAGCTAGAACCCGAACCCGGTGACATGATCAAGAACCGTGATTTGGTCTACGATAAAGCCGAAGAAATGGCAGCTAGGTATCGCGAACAAATGCTAGCCAAACAGCAAGGTATTACTGCTGCACCTGCAACAGAAGAAGAAATCCCACCTGCAACAGAAGAAGAAACTCCATCGGCAACACAAGAGGAAATTCCAGCAGCAACGGAAACTCAAGAACAAGTATCTGCTGTAACTGCTATGGCTGAAGAAATCCCACCTGCAACGGAAGAAGAAATTCCAGCAGCAACAGAAACTCAAGAACAAGTATCTGCTGTAACTGCTATGGAAGAAGAAATTCCAGCCACTATTGAAGAGTAATACATCTGTAGTTTTACTTGTCTGTAACTAAGAGTATTAAAGTATTTATTAAAGAGGGACAACCCCTCTTTTTTTATGGCCAATTTGTTAAATGAGGTGACGTCTTTTGGTAACTATTAAATGTAAAAACATCACTTTTTCTCACATCCAGGCAATTTTTTTTGACAAAAATGGTACTTTAGAAGACTCCGAAGCGTATTTGCGATCGCTTGGACAAAGAGGAGCGCGAATGATAGACGCTCAAATTCCCGGAATTGGGGAACCCTTATTAATGGCCTTTGGCATCAATGGCAATACCCTAGATCCAGCCGGTTTAATAGCTGTAGCGAGTCGCCGTGAAACAGAAATTGCCGCAGCTGCATATATTGCTGAAACCGGGAAAGGATGGTTTGAGTCGTTAAAAATAGCTCGTCAATCTTTAGACGAAGCTGAAAAATATCTTGGCACAACTCCTGCACCAATATTTCCAGGTAGCTTGGAGGTATTAAAGTCTCTGTCGAATGCAGGAGTGAAACTCGGTATCATTTCAGCCGCCACATCAGCCGAAGTTACTGAATTTGTAGCACGACACGAGTTAAGTGATTATATCCAGGTGCAACAGGGAGTAGATGATGGCCCAAGTAAACCAGATCCAGTATTGTTTTTGCAAGCTTGCCAAGCGCTGAAAGTACAACCAAGCGCTACTTTGATGGTGGGGGATTCTGTCGGTGATATGCAAATGGCTCGTAATGCCAAAGCCGCAGGTTGTATTGGGATCACTTGGGTCGGTAAATCAGATCATGTCCAAGGCGCAGATGTGGTGATTAATCAACTAGATGAAATCCAAGTTTTCGCAGATTGATTTTGAATATCATTTATTTAGCAAAATGTCAAGATAAAAATGCTAAGATTATGAAGACCTGCGATTTTTATAATTGTTAGCGATCGCCTCTTTGCTGCCTAGAGATTAGGCGATCATAATATCAAAATGTATGATCTATTCATCTAAGGGTGGTTTAGCAAAAATTGTTAGCAATACAGGCCCTAGTAAATAATAGTGACTCAAACACAACAATCCCGCCGAGGAGCCTAAAAGTTCACGTTGCTGAGGACTGTAAAGTCTGATACCACGAGGAGAGATGGGCAGAACTTGTGGTTTGGTTTCTTTTTTGGTGGTGATGTCAACTAGATAGAAGCGTCCACCAGGAGAAAGCACCCGCGCCACTTGACTCAACACCTGTTGCGGTGCTAAATAGTGCAAGAAGCTGATAGTGCTAAAGACAGCATCAAACTGACCTTCACCAAAGGGAAGAGCTTCAGCGTTGCCCTCAATATAAATTAAGCGTGGATGGTGGTGATTGCTCAGTCTTGCTATCCGCAACATATTAGAAGATAAATCTAATCCAGTACCACACAAGTCAGGAAATTTAGTTGCCAAGCGCTGAAGTAGTCTTCCAGTACCACAGCCCATGTCAAGTATATTTGCTTGCTTTGGTAAATCCACATACTCCAGCAACCGCTTGTGGATAGCTTGGTAAATTATCGAAGGGAAAAGCCAATCGTAGCTTGGTGCCCATTGGTCAAAGAGTAGCTTTTTGTTACCGAGAAAGTTATGAGTCATAAATCAACCTCCCTTGTGGTTTGGGAAAAGGTGAAGGGGTAAATTTAAACCCTTCTTCTTTACCCGAAACGTATGGCAATGGACACAACCTGGAAACACTATATCTAGCCTAGCGTTTAGCCAAACGTCTGGAACACCAAGACGTGCATTTGTAGTTAAATATGGCAAATCCAGGAACAAACAATCGTTGCATAAAATCACAGAACTCAAATGTATGTATTGTATAGAGCTTCCCAGCTAATGAATTCTGAAGGTGAAATTATGACAAGCTTGACTCATATCCGGGTACAAAACAACCTACTGCACCTAGTTCGTGTGTGGTTGGAAAGTAGAGAAATTCATCATGCCAAGCTAGCGCATTTCTTGTGTAGAGCTATACCTGCCCAATGCCCGTTTGAAAGAGATATTATACTATTTGGTCAACAGCTGTTTCACATTCCGGCAATGTGTAAATTAAACCCTTTTTATGAGCAGTTAGTAAGTCTGCGTTTCAAAGCGCTTTGCTACCTTGCAGATGAATGTGGTGAAGACGTTACAGCTTATTGCTAAAGTTGGGTAGTGGTTTGCTCAGCAGCTATCGGTAATTACAGACTTACGGTTGTTACTTACTCAAATCTATACTAAGCTAAGTCAACCTAATTAGATGTCTGGCTATTTATTAGCCTCAGCACCTCTCTAAAGTGTTACCAGTCTGTATTTGTTGCTTAACTTACCCTGCTGAAATCCTTAACATCATCTATGACGCACGTCTTGCTGGTTGAAGATGAAGTCAAACTGGCGCGATTTATAGAATTGGAACTAAGTTATGAAGGCTATCAAGTCAGTGTCGCCTACGATGGATTAACTGCGCTCACCGCAGCGAGAGAGTTACATCCAGACTTAGTAATTTTAGATTGGATGCTGCCTGGTTTGTCGGGCTTAGAAATTTGTCGCCGCCTGCGAAGTACTGGCGATCAAGTGCCAGTAATTTTATTAACGGCTAAAGATGAAGTGAGCGATCGCGTTGCCGGCTTAGATGCTGGTGCTGACGACTACGTAGTTAAACCCTTCAGCGTTGAAGAATTATTAGCCAGAGTCCGCGCTCATCTGCGCAGAAGTAAGGAAGCAGACGCCGCAGATATTTTAGAATTTGAAGACTTGAGTTTGAATCGGCGCACACGAGAAGTGTTTAGGGGACAGAGGTTAATTGATTTAACTGCCAAAGAATTTGATTTACTAGAGTATTTACTCACTCATCCGCGACAGGTAATTACACGCGATCGCATTCTAGAGGAAGTCTGGGGTTATGACTTCATGGGCGATTCCAACATTATTGAAGTGTACGTGCGTTACCTGCGCCTGAAACTCGAAACCAATAACGAAAAGCGCCTGATTCAAACTGTGCGTGGTGTCGGCTACGTCTTGCGTGAGTGAATTATCTCCAAATCCGCTACACTTTGTGGAGGGCTTGGATATTCGCACGGTCATTCCTGTTGATGCTGCTGTGCCAAACAAGCCTATTGTATAAGCATTTGCAGGTTATCTTGCTCTCAGGAAAAATTCATTTAAATCATGGTTAGTTATATTAGGATGCACAGAGTGAAATCTACACGGCAATATACAAGATTAAGACCATAATGACCTATCTAGAAACAGCAGCACAGTTTTATAGTGAAGTGGCAGAAACACCGCAAGTAGGACTTTGTTGTGTCCAAAGTACGTCCCTGCAATTACCAGGATTGAACATTCCTTTGCCAATGCAGGAAATGAACTATGGTTGTGGTACAACTGTTCACCACACTGAACTTTCCCACCAACCCACAGTACTTTATGTTGGTGTTGGCGGTGGGTTAGAAGCATTGCAATTCGCTTATTTTTCCCGCCGTTCAGGTGCTGTAATTGCCATTGAACCAGTTGCAGCTATGCGAGAAGCTGCCACACGTAACCTCAAAATTGCTGCTACAGAAAATGCCTGGTTTGATACCAGCTTTGTGGAAATTCGTGCAGGTGATGCCTTTAACCTACCAGTAGCTGACGCTAGCGTCGATATCGTGGCGCAGAATTGCCTTTTTAACATCTTTGAACCAGAAGATTTAACTCGTGCTTTAAAAGAAGCATATCGGGTGTTAAAACCAGGTGGACGCTTGCAGATGAGTGATCCTATTGCGACTTGTCCAATTCCCGCACATCTACAACAAGATGAACGACTACGCGCCATGTGTTTGTCAGGGGCGCTCACCTATGAAGAGTATACTCAACGCATCATCAATGCTGGTTTTGGTCAAATTGAAATTCGTGCCCGTCGCCCTTATCGTCTGCTAGATTCTCAGACGTATCATCTAGAAGACAATCTCCTGCTAGAAAGTCTCGATTCTGTTTGTTTCAAAGTAGATATTCCCGAAGATGGTGCTTGTATATTCACAGGCAAGACGGCAATTTATGCTGGTGCAGAATCTTTTTTTGATGACTCGGCGGGACATCTGCTTCAGCGTGGTATTCCTGCGGCAGTGTGTGATAAAACTGCGGCTAAACTTGCAGCTTTACAGCCAAATGAAATCATGATTACCCATTCAACCTGGCACTATAATGGCGGTGGTTGCTGTTAACTTTTAACGCCCCAAAAATGTTAATAATCAGTTTATTTCTGGCTACACTTTTTTTAGCCTATTCTCATGGAGCCAACGATAACTTTAAAGGTGTAGCAACGCTGTTTGGTAGCCGGACAACCAGCTATCAAACAGCCATTTTGTGGGCTAGTGTGACAACTTTTGCAGGTGCCGTAACTTCTATTTTCTTGGCAAGCAGTGTTGTAGAAAAGTTTACTGGTCAAGGCATATTTCCAGATGCGATCGCTAATGTACCAGAAATTCATTTGTCAGTAGCAATTACTACTGGTTTGACCGTGCTAATCGCTGCCTTGACCGGATTTCCCATCTCCACAACTCACACTATCACAGGTGCATTACTCGGTGCTGGACTAGTGGCTATTGGACTCAAAGTTAATTTTGCAGTTTTGGGAAGCTCTTTTATCTTACCACTATTTCTTAGTCCTATTATTGCTATTTTATTAGGAGCAGGAATTTACAATTTATTACACTATATTAATTCAAAATTGCAACTGCCAATTGACCAGCGAATAATTGATATTTGTCATTTTATTAGTGCTGGTATGATTAGTTTTACGAGAGGCTTAAATGATACTCCCAAGATTGTTTCACTCATTCTGATTATTGATTATTTTTCAATTCAGGGAGGAATGCTAACAATAGCAATGGCAATGGGACTTGGTGGTTTATTAAACTCACAAAAAATTGCACACACCATGAGTGAAAAAATCACTTCAATGAATTGCAATCAAGGGTTATCTGCCAACATGGCAACTGGATTTTTGGTTATTGCGGCTAGTTATTTTGGATTGCCTGTGTCTACGACTCTAGTTTCAGTTAGTTCTATTTTTGGTGTGGGACTAATTACCAAAAAAGCCCATACGCATGTTTTTTATCAGATTCTAGTTTCGTGGATTTTAACTTTACCTACTGCCACAATTATTAGTGGAATCACCTATAGATTATTGCAATGAGCAAAACTTAACTTTTTCCCATAATTAATCACTTATCAGGAGTAATAAATAATGCTAACTACAGCAATCAATACATTTAAAGATAAATTAAATTCTCCTTTAACAAAAAAGAATATATCTGTTTTACAAATTAATTTGGGTAAGCGTTGTAACCTTGCCTGCACACATTGTCATGTCGAAGCAAGTCCGAAACGCACAGAAGAACTATCTCCTCAAATTTGCGAACAGTTAATTGCTTTAATTTACAAATTCCCCGAAATTCAAACTGTAGATTTAACTGGTGGCGCACCAGAGATTAATTATGGATTTAAGCCACTGGTAGAAGCAGCCAGATCAACAGGTAAACAGGTGATTGTTCGGTCTAATTTGACCATTTATTTTGAAGATGGGTTCGGTGATTTACCAGAATACTGTGCTAAACACCAAGTGAGAGTTGTTGCTTCCATGCCTTGCTACCTAGCAGATAATGTCGATAAAATGCGGGGAACTGGTGTTTTTGACAGTTCAATTAAAGCATTACAATGGCTTAATCAACTCGGCTATGGCAAGAAACCAAATTTAATTTTGGACTTGGTGTATAATCCGCCTTTACCTGCAAATGAAAAGTTCTCCTTAGCGCCTGAACAGACTAACCTAGAGCGAGATTACAAAATGTTCTTGCAAGAACATTTTGACATTGTATTTAACAACCTATTCACCATTACTAACCTGCCAGTTGGCAGAACTAAAATGCATTTAGAACGGAAAAAGCTGCATACTAGCTATTTGCAGTTTCTAGAGTCGCATTTCAATCACAGTACAGTTGAACATTTAATGTGTCGAGATGAATTATCAATTGACTACCTAGGCAACGTGTATGATTGCGATTTTAACCAGATGATGAATCTACCTGCAAAAACTACCAATGGTGAATCACTCACAGTCGCCAAATTGCTAGAATTTGGCAGTTTAAACTTAATTAATGATATCCAAACAGCTAACTATTGCTACGGTTGTACTGCGGGATGTGGCTCCAGCTGTGGCGGTGCTTTGCTCTAAAATCAATTATTCAGTTAAAAATGGTGAAATTTTTAATTTATTTGTCTCTAATTATCAGGTAGTTACAGAAGCTGCTTGGAGTTACAATCTAACGAAAGGACAATGCTAATTTACTTCAGTAGTGCTAACGTTAACGCATCAAAAAATTTCCGTTACCAAAATTGTTACGAGCATCTTGCCACTTTGGCATTACTTTATGATGGTACTTAGTTAAGCTCCTCACACTATATTAAAAGCCGTGCAACTTAAGTTGCACGGCTTTTTACTATTTACAACTGATGTAAAGGCGTAGACACTGAGTTACTTTTCTTCAGATGTCGTTGATAATTTTGAAAAGTGAACACAAAAGTTAAGTGATGCGGAATACGCCCTGAAAACTCAAGAAACTCAAAAAAAGTTAGTTAAATTTGTCTATTGCGGAAAATGGCTGGCCGACGCACACAATACCCTAGCCCTAACAAACTACCAGCAATTAATAGCCCAAGTGTACTACCTGGTTCTGGCACTTGCTCAACTCTGATACGTACTACTTGATAGCTGGGAGAGGCGAGAGTTGTAAAATCTGCATTGGGAAACGCAGACAAAATATTGCCGCCTGGGATGAAGCCAGGATGCAGCGTAACTAGACCATTTTCAGTTACACCAGTATTAGGTACTGTCTGTCCCAGAAGTGCAGTGTTTTCTGGAATTTCATCGTTAACTTCAGTACCGGCATCCCAAATTCTATTTCCAGAGACTATAAAATCAGCACCAAGGAAGTTACCAAGATCATCGAAAATCCGGAAAGCTAGTGGGTTGTCATTAGCGATGAAAGCGTCATTGCTAGGAACAATCATTGCACCGTAGCTAAAGTAGCGACTACTAGCCAAACTACCATCAATCTGAAATCTTTGGGTAGCGATCGCACCTGGTGGAATAACTGGTGGTGATGTAGGACTGATACCGGGACCGAAAATTGTTCCTTCAACTACTCCAGCACCACTAGCTAAAAAGTCACTGGCAATAGGTGCAGTTGCACCATCTTCGGCTAGACGTTCTAAGCTTTCGGAAGCTGCTTCACCTACGTTGAAAATGTCAAAAGTTCCATCATGAAAGCCAACCCACAAGGGAGTTACAACAATACCTTGTTGTGGCGCTAGGTTTTCGATAGTTACTTTGAGTGTTGCTGCTGACGCTGCTGATGCCATTGTCAGAGTTGAGACAACCCCCAATGTCATAGCAATAATTCTTTGATGAGTCATGATTTCCTAATGATAATTTGGAGGTATTTCAAGACATAATTCTCGCTATAATGGAAATTGCTTGCTAAAATTACTTAAAAGTAAGAATTCGTCAAGTCCTCACCATTACAAAAGTGAAAAGCGAAAATTATTATGTCGTAATTGCAAAGCTCAGATCTAATTTACTCATATCAATCTGAGTTATTGCTGAGAATTTACTGAGAACAAGATTTGAAATCACAAGCATACGGAAACTGATAACCTGATGTTGCTTTCAGCACAAAAAATGCAACTTACAAGTTATGAATTGATTAATTTAATTTAAAATATTGTAACTTTACTCAGTACAGCTATAGGCAAACTAGATACACTAAGGATACTATAATCATTCATGAGAAAATTATTACATTATGAAGGAAGCGCCAGTATTAGCAGCGTCAACACCATCTTGGATTCAATAACTCATACTCAGTTAAAATCTCAATACCAACTCAGTGTTTTCAGCTAATTTCAGTTTTCACATAGCTTATACAGTGTTTGAGGATATTTGAGAAGATTTGCGTTTAATAAAATCAATACTAAACTAGCCTTGACATCCTGGTTTTTTGATCATTACCGCCAAGAGCCAGTCATCTCTTCCGCCGAACAAGCTTCCTGGCAATTTCAGATTCGTGCGGCTACACCTGCTGATTTGACTGGTATTGCCCAAATCATTGCCGAAAGCTTTCACTCCCAGGATGGTTTTTGGGGATGGGCTTTTCCTCTGCTACGTTTGGGTATTTACGAAGACCTCAGACATCGTTTGTCATCACCTGCACCCCACCATGTTTGTTTGGTTGCGATTGACACTACTACTGGTTTAACTAATAACTTAGTGGGAACTGTAGAAGTGGGTGTGCGTTTCAGTGATTCATGGATACAGGTTGGCAAGAGTTTTCCCTATCTGTCTAATTTAGCTGTTCACCCCAAATACCGTAGACATGGTGTAGCTTCCGAGCTACTACTTAGCTCGGAAAAAGTCTCTCGTGAATGGGGATTCCAAGACTTATACCTGCATGTTTTGGAAAATAACCATCATGCACGGCAACTTTATTTCAAGCTAGGATATAAGGCGCATAAATTAGAATCTCATTGGAATACGTTTTTAATCAAACGCCCCCGACAGATATTATTGCACAAGCACCTGAACATTGATTCATTTATCTGAGATTTTCTGGGAGAAAGTATAAAAGTTTGATGTGGCAATCAGTTTGGTACAAAAGCTGTTATGGGTATCGCCAACTAGAATACAGGCTCAGGTAATTGAAATTTAAACTATTAATTTAGTAACTCTGGCAACCTAGTTCTTTTATGCACACAAACAAGAAAATTGGTTTTAACAGCAGAGAAAAACCTGGTTTATTAGCCTGATTTATCTTGAATTGGTGTTATTCTCGATATCAAAGCTGGTTGGAAGTAATTCCCCACTCACAATCAATATTTATAACTAATGCCAGAGTTAATTGCTAGTTATGTCAAACAATCAAAACTTGCAGAAAAATTTACAAGTTTAGCAAACCAAATCACTACTAGAGTACAGAGTATTTTATCCTTTACTCAAAGGATTTATAAGTAGAGAAGAAATGTACCACTGCTATCCCTAAGAAGATCATCTTTAGAGATTTAACAAGATGGTTTTTAGGCTAAATTCTCAAAAACAACTCAAATGTGTAGTATTTTAGTTGTGCATAATATGTTATGTGAATTAGAGATAACAGCTAAATAGTAAATGATTTTAAATATAAAAGATGGACTATAGTAGGTCATCCGTAAAATTACGCTTAATCAAACTCAAACCCCCTCATAGTAACTTTGTATTTAATATATTCATCTTTATAAAAACTTTAAAGAATCGCAGATGATTTGCCAAGACAAATCCCAGGAAATCTCATAAAATATGATTAATTATTGACTGACCCAATCCTGATTTTTTTATCTTAGTTAAATTAACAAGTGAATTTTTGTTATCAAGCAAGTTTAATAAAAATCAAAACTATAATTTGATTTAACGGCTAGTTCCCGCAGGAAGTGCATAACTCTACCAATTTATTTGCAAGTTCGAGAAAACATGGATAGCGAAAACTACCGACGCTATCAAGCTGCTATGGTATCAACTTATTACCCTGACATTAGTTTCCTTGACCATGTTGTCATGCCAGATGGAACTGAGCAATCATATGGCTCGGATATCCTCACACTTTTGCACAGTGGAAAGGTTTTCGTTGTCAATAGTCGTAAACGCAATGGGTTAATACTCTTTAAACGCTATCATGCAGAATTTGCTGGGCCGGGTGCAGCAGTTGGCGGGAATTATGATAGTGATTGTGAAAGGGTATTGCCTATAGGTAATTTATCTTTATTAACTCCCGAATCTTATGAGGATCGTCAGAAAGCTTACTTAATTAGGCGACAATGGATTCGCCTAATCAAGCAAATTACAGAAAATCCCTTGCCTCAACAGCGAGTTCAGAAGATTTTAGATCAGTTTGAACAATACTTTCCACCAGAAATGGTGGCGCTGATGCCTGATATTGCCTTTGCGCTTTTAGTAGGAGTGCTACCACAAACGGTGGGGATAGTACGCCGTTTGGGTAACGAATTGGGTGGCAGGTTTAAATAATTAATTATTGAGAATCAAGGTTTGTTAAAGCAGCTTGTATTCTCTTGAAGGTACGAGCGTTTTCCTCAGATGTACCGATAGTAATTCGCAATCCTTGGCTAATCTCGCGGACAATTGTGCCAGAATTTTTCAGTTGTTGGTGAAGATTTTTTAAAGTATTGTCTTGTGGATCAAAGACATTTGGTTGGAGACGCAGGAAAATAAAGTTAGCGGCACTTTCTGTAACTTGTAATCTGGGATGTTGGGATAGAGCTGCTTTGAGTTTGTCTCGCTCGTGTAAAGTTTGGGAAATTGAGCCTAGCAAAAGTTGGCGATTTTGCAAAGTAGCTAGTGCCCCAGCAATGGAGAAACTGGGAAGATTATAAGGTAAGCGGACTTTTTCTAAAATAGCGATCGCTTCTGGATGGGCAACACAATAACCAACGCGCAGCGCTGCTAAACGGAAGGCTTTAGAAAAAGTACGTAATATAACCCAGTTAGGACGCTGTGCTAATTCAGCTACTAAGGTAGTCTGGCTAAATTCAAAGTAAGCTTCATCAATTACTACCAAAATTTGCTCACTTAAACTTTTTAACCAAGTTAATTCTGCCGCAGTTAAACAATTACCAGTCGGGGAATTGGGATGGACAACAAAAACTACCCGAATCGGCGGATTTTGAGTTTGTTCTAAGGCTGACTGTGCAGTTGTTAAATCAATTTCAAAATTATCTTTATTTCTGTCCACCGTTACCACAGGAATTCCCAAAGTTTTTGCCAAAATCCCGTACATCGAGAAAGTGGGATGAGCAACTAAAATTGCCCCTTCTCCTCCCAGACAAGTGGCGATTAATAAAGAGCGAATTAGTTCATCTGAACCATTGCCCACAGAAATATTGGCAGCAGTCAACAGAGATGATGAGATGAACGCTGACTCATTAACGTACTGTGCGATCGCGTTTTTAAGTGTCTCATGTCCCCCATCAGGATAACGATTTGTTTCAATTACCTGCTGATATGTCCAAGCCAGTTTTTCTTTTAACTCAGGCGGCAAATCATAAGGGCTTTCATTCGTATCTAGCCGATCAAGCTGCACGGGAACTGCTGCGGCTGTATCGCTGCTGGGGTGGGGCTTGTAAGCAGTGAATTGAGCTAAATCTGACCGGATAAAGGGGAGCATATAATTTAATTCGTAATTAAGACTTATCAGATTGCATCTGGATTTTCCAAGAATCGGTCTTATATTGTAAAGCTTTAGGGCAACTGACAGAATAGGTGAATTGCTTGCCAAATTTCTGCCATGACATTGCCTAAAGCGTGATCGCTGTCGAGTTCTATCAATTCTACCCAAGGACGAGATCGCGCAAATTCTCGACTGGCCGTAATGGGGATGACTTCATCTTGTTTTCCATGCAAAATCAAAGTGGGAATGGGACGTTGCAACATATCTTCTTGATATTCAGCCGCATCTGTCAGGAAATCGTAACTTAGGGGGAGCGATCGCCCTTCTCCATAATGGTGAATCATGAGATACTTTTCTCGTTGCCAACGCTGTATTTCTTCATCTCCTAGCTTAGGCAACCAATGAGATAAAAACCCAAAAGCTGGCGCTAGTAAAACTAGGCGTTGCACTTGTGGATATTTCTCTGCTAAGTGAGCAGATGTCAAACCGCCTAAACTAGAACCAATCAGCGTCACTGGGGCAGAATCATGAGGAAATTCTGCTGCAACTTGAGTTAGCTGACGAGTGATTGTCAACTGGGAAAAATCACCAGCATTTAGATCGGGGATTTTGAGCTTAAGCGGAATTTTAGCAAAGTGATCGCTTATATCCTTTGCTTTGGCAGATTGAGGACTAGAAGCAAAACCGTGTAGGTAAATGTAGTAATTCAAAATTGAAAGATTTAAGTCCGCAACTATGACAACTATGGGCGTAATTACCGCATAGTAACGAATTCTTCTGCGATTGTAGGATGAATACCGACAGTAGCGTCAAAATCTTGTTTAGTCGCGCTCATTTTCACTGCGATCGCCACACCTTGCATTATCTCAGCTGCGTTGTCTCCTACCATGTGAGCGCCCAATACTTTATCGGTATTAGCATCCACCACCAACTTCATGGTGATTCGCTCTTGCTGACCAGTCAAGCTATGATACACGGGGCGGAAACGAGTGTGATAAATTTTTACAGCCTCACCAACTTTTGCTCGTGCTTCGGCTTCCGTACAGCCGACTGTAGCCGCTTCTGGAGTAGAAAATACTGCTGTTGGCACATTCTGATGACTAAATGCTTGGCGGTGATTGCCAAATTCACTATCAGCAAAGGCTCGACCTTCACCAATAGCCACAGGAGTTAAATTTAGGCGATCAGTGACATCACCCACAGCAAAGATATGTGGTTGATTAGTTTGACTATATTCATTAACAGCGATCGCATTTGTAGTGCTGTACCCCGGCCCTTCCTCAGAACCAGAAACGACATCAACCCCAGCGTTTTCCAAACCTAATCCATCAATGTTGGGAATCCGACCGGTCGCCACTAATAACCTATCGGCAATTACTGGTTCTTCATGTTCTCCAGACAAATTTAACTTCAACCCGGCTGATATTTGTTCCACTGCTGTCACTTCAGTATTAGGGATGATGCGAATGCCGTGATTTGCCATTCCCTCCTGAATTCCTCTGCGGATATCTTCATCAAAACCCTTCAATATCAGTTCTTGGCGGTTAATCTGCGTCACCTGAGAACCCAAACCATTCATAATACAGGCAAATTCTGTACCGATATAACCAGCACCCAGAATGGCAATGTGTTTTGGTTGTGATGGCAGATGAAACATCTTGTTGGAAGTAATGCCATATTCCATCCCTGGCAAATCTGGTTTGATGGGACGACCGCCAACAGCAACTAAAATTTTGTCTGCCGTAACTTTGCGTCCATCAACTTCTAGTGTGTGGATATCTACCAAAGTGGCACGATGAGGAATTAATTCAACTCCCGCTTTTGCTAATAAGCTGATGTGTAATTGTGACAGCCGCCGGACTTCCTGGTCTATGGATGTGATGAAATATTCCCAGTCTAACTTGGCATCGCCTACCTTCCAGCCGTAGCCTGCTGCATCCCGTAAGAGTGCAGAAAAATGCGAGCCATAGACCATGAGTTTTTTGGGAATACAACCGCGAATTACACAAGTACCACCGACTAAATCTTGTTCGGCGATCGCTACTTTTGCCCCATAGCTAGCTGCACGCTTGGAAGCTGCTAAACCCCCAGAACCAGCACCAATGACAAACAAGTCGTAATTAAATGTCATAATTCTATATAGCTTTTTTAAAACATTGAACGTGAACTTACACGCGTCAATTTTCTCCTGGTTTTAATCTAGCGTTACTGCCCTAGGGTCAGCTACATAGACTCTTGAAAGCAAAAATAATTAGTACTAAATAATACTTCCGACAGAGGAATAAATCAGGCATAACCAGATTCTGGATAGATAAATTTGCACTCCTGATCTTCTTAAAATGATGCCAAGATTAAATAACAGGAGTGTAGTTATGCCCAAAGAACAAAAACAAAAATCTCATGATAAAAATACTACTCCCAGTGCTTCTGGTGGCTATCAAACACCCGTTGAGCCTAGTATCCGCAAAACTGGCAACGCTGCTGAAACAGATACCCAACCCGGTGCTGAACCAGAGTCACCAGGAGAAGATACTGTAGCAGGTAGCCCCAATCAAGGAACTGAATCACGTTAAGGTGTTTACTTGAAACGACCCAAGTTAGCATCATTTAATTGGGTCTTTTCTAGACTAATTAGGCTACAGGTGACAGAGGTGTAAGTTGTGTTTGCAAAAATTAAATAAAAGTTCTATATTCATAAATTAGATTTTGCTCTTTGATTTGTTAGGCTGCTATCTTAATTCGTTGACAAGTCTAAATCAATTAAAAATAACTAAAACATCAAAACCTGGCTCAAACTCTCTTTCTGTCACCTATTACCGTTCGGACTTCGGCGTGAGCGCTCAGTCGAACGCTGACGCTCACGCCGAAGCCTGTCACCTGTTCCCTATAAAGGCGATCGCATTATTGAATTACCCTACAATGCGATCGCCTAAATCATAAACTCTAAATTACAACTTCTTCACGTTGGCAGTCAAAAACAACGACAAAGGTAGCATTTGGTGTAGTTTGGCTGAGGTGCTGCATATAACCATCTGCATCAGAACGACTGCGGAAACGAGCCACAATTTCTCGTTGTGTATCAGGAAGTAAACGAGCGATCGCCCAAGAATTCAGGCGTGCTTTATAAGCAATTGGTTGAGTTGTTGAATTGGCAGCTTTGTAATCAGTATTTTGTGGCATGATTTATGTTATTCGTGTGAAGTTTTCGTTAAGAGCGTTACTGAGTCTTTTGGCAGGGATGAGCTAATGCATTTTTTTATGATGCTGCCACCTTGTTATTCGATTATTTCTAGATTGTCAATACTGATAGCTACATTTTAGACCAGCTAAGTCGAGATTTTTAATTAGCTATAAACCTCAATTATCTTGAATGTTGGTAACAGCCTGAGCACCATGCAGGATTTACTGGCTTTTCTTTTGCCAACCTGGTTTAACCACCTGACGGCTACGAGCAATCACTAGTGAATCATCAGGAACATCTTCTGTAACCGTTGAACCAGCAGCTACATAAACATCATCTCCCAAGGTGATTGGTGCGACTAAAACACTGTTAGAACCAGTTTTAGTGCGATCGCCTATTTTGGTAGGATGTTTTTTCACCCCATCATAGTTAGCCGTAATTGTACCGGCACCGATATTCACCTGATTACCCGTAGTCGTATCACCTAAATATGATAGATGTGCGACGTTAGTGCGATCGCCTAATTGGGTATTTTTCAATTCTACAAAGTTGCCCACACGGCAATTAGCGCCTACTTGTGCATGACCGCGCAGATGAGCATAAGGCCCAATCCGGGTTCCTGTCTCTACGATGCTATCAGTGACTACCGAATATTGGACAGTAACGTTTTCACCCAATTGGCTATTTTCAATTAAACTTCCAGGCCCAATGCGACTTCCTGTTTGAATAGTCGTATTTCCCCGCAGATGGGTTTGAGGTTCAATGATTACATCCGGCTGTAATTCTACAGTGTCATCAATGGTGATGCTGTTAGGATCTATTAAAGTCACACCCGCCATCATCCATTTTTCCTTAACACGCCTCTGCAAAATATCGTAAGCCGTTGCCAATTGCAAGCGATCATTAATGCCAAGAATTTCTTGATAATCTTCCACATCCACTGCCATCACCTTTCCTACTTGCGTGACAGCATCTGTGAGGTAATATTCTTGTTGGGCATTATTTGCTTGTAGATGCGGCAAAACCTCAGCTAAATCCTGCCAACGAAAGCAATAAACTCCAGCATTAATCCGCCGATTTTGTCTTTGAGCAACAGTACAGTCCTTGTCTTCAACAATTTGCTGTACTACATTTTCACTATTACAGAAAACGCGCCCGTAGCCTTTGGGTTCAGGTATGTAAGAGGTGAGGATAGTGGCGGCGTTATGATTTTCTTGGTGAGTTTGCCATAGCTGTTGCAGGGTTTGGGTGCGTAACAACGGTACATCGCCATTTAGTACCAGTAAATCACCAGTGTACCCCTCAAGATGAGGCAGTAATTGCTGAATGGCATGACCTGTTCCCATCTGTACAGTCTGTTCAACAAACTCCAAGCGGGGGGAGTGCATGGCTGATTTCACTTCTTGGGCTTGATATCCTACAATCACCATCCGCCGTGAGGGCGAAAGCGGTTCTACACTGTCAAGAACTCTCTCAACTAGCGATCGCCCACCCAAAGAATGTAAAACTTTGGGTAGGTGTGATTTCATCCTGGTGCCGCGTCCCGCCGCTAGAATTGCTACAACTACCATAATTAAGCTATAAGCTATCAGTGAATTACGCTTTCGCGCTTGATACTTTGAGATAGATTTAGGCTCAAATCATATCAGCTAATCTAGCGAACACCAAAATTTACCCAAGGATGAGGCGGAGGGAAGGGGACAAGGGGATAGGGGGACAAGGATAGATACTAAATATTAAGTTCTTCCCCCCCATCTCCCCAGGGCTGATTCGTTCCCTAAAAGGGTTAAAATTGCAAGGGCAAATCCACAATTAAGACCGAAAATTTTGGCATCTTCAGTCCGAAATACCTGATTTTTCTTTGCGTCTTTGCGCCTTTGCGTGAGATTATCCTCTTGACAAATCTCCAACACAAGCGAATGAAACAGCCCTGCCCATCTCCCCACTCTCCACTCCCTCATACCAAAGAGTGGACAAACTCTCCAAACTGTTGTACTAATTTAGGATTACGCCAACCTGAATCGCTTTCTTGCTGCATTACAGACAATGCTGCTTCTAAAGTAAACTCTTTTTTATAAGGTCGTTCGCTGGTTAGAGCATCATAAATATCAATGATTTGAAATACCTGTGCTAGATAGGGAATTTCATCTCCCTTCAATCCATCGGGGTAGCCTGAGCCATCCCAGCGTTCATGGTGATGGCGAATAATGGGAATTACACCCTGCACACTGCGTAGTGGCTGGCAGATTTTTTCCCCGATTAAAACATGCTGTCTCATAATTTCCCACTCTTCGGGGGTGAGTTTGCCTTGTTTCAGTAATACCGCGTCAGGAATACCCACTTTACCGATATCGTGAAGATAACCGCCCCACATTAAATCTCGAATTTGGTAACGTTGAAGATTGAGGTATTCACCAAAAGCCTGCCCTAGTTTGACTAGGCGTTCGCAGTGATCGCCTGTGTTGGGATCACGACTTTCAATAGCCCTAGCAATAGAAAATAGTACTTTTTCCGCATGGTCTAAGTCTTCATTCAACCGCTTTTGCCGCACCAAAGACTTTACCCGCGCTGCTAGTTCTACACGGTCAAAAGGTTTGGTGAGAAAATCATCTCCCCCTACTTCAATTCCCCGGATGCGCGATCGCCTGTCATTTAAAGCTGTAATAAAAATTATCGGTATTAACCTAGTACGTTCATCCTGCTTGAGCATCTGGCAAACTTCAAAACCATCCATTCCCGGCATCATTACATCCAGCAAAATTAAATCTGGTTGTTTTTGTTTCACCAGTACCACAGCAGTAGCACCACTATCTGCCTCAATAACTTCGTACCCTTCCATCGACAAAAGAGCAGCAGCAGTCATCCGACTCGCTGTATGGTCGTCAACTACCAGAACTTTTGGTGATTCTGAATCAAAGCCATTCACCACTGTAGAACCTTTAGTTTGTAGCGTTCTAGAGATTAATGAATCGTAACTATAATTAATATCAATTTTCATCCAAGCAGGCACTACTTGCATATTTTCAAGCGACTGTTCTTCTTGAGATAAGCCTAAGGGATAGCTTTTTAGGTTTTGCCACTCTAAGGGATGATGGTAATCGATACTAATTATTTGCTTGAGGGGGTTTGACCCATCAAAATCTTCTTTAGTAGGGTCTGTACAGTTGGAACTCCATGAAATCACAAAAGCACCCCAATTTAAAAAAAAGTTAACAGTTTCCGACTGCAAAAACAAGTCTAGTACTTGAGCATATTCCACTTGAGATTCATACAAGCTTTAGGAACTATCTAAGGCTACTTGTTTGAATATACGTGGCTTGTTTTTCTATGCGTTTTGAGAACACTATAAATATTACTATGGGAATTTTGTTCCCAAATTTCCCTGCTGCTCATTCCAGTATGATAAATTCGTGCAAATGTTAAATCAGGTTTTTTACGGAGATTTCTTAACATAGAAGCGCCAGAAAATGTTATATTTTTTTAATTTATCTCAAAGTAGTACAGTCAAACTTTAAAGTTCTAAATTATGGGTTTAAAAAAATACGTATTTTTTGCCTGCAATTTCGGTAAATCACCATAGACAAACAATTTTATATAAATTTTGTATTTTAAAATACAGAATTTACATATAGTAGTTGGAATTACAAAAAATTAGGACTCCAGTTACCGCACACAGCATAATTCCGTGAAAAATAGCCTGTAATTGCGATCGCCACCCAACTACGAACTAATTCCCCAAGAATCAGTATTTTGATTTGCTAAGAACCACCGTTTTCGCCAACGAGATGTCGGCTCTAGTGAACAAGCTTGTTGTTCTTGTTGTCGCCGCATCACTATGATGTGCGCAGAATCGTTTAATTGAGGATCACGGTAGGGAATAGCCGCACGAGTCTGTAAATGTTCTTTTTCTTCTAGGGAAATGGAAGGGAGAAGAGACGAGAGGGATTTTGCTTCCTGTCCCCCGTCTCTTGGGTGGGCTGCGACTGTACCAGGCGATCGCCTACCCACAGGTGGAGTAGAACCTATCTGTAACCCAGCAGACAACAGTGCTGTACGTACAGCAGCAGCACAAGAATAAGTTGCCAACAAGCCATCAGCGTGTAAACACTGAGAAACATTTTGGATGAATTCAATAGTCCATAATTGAGGACACTGTGGTGGTGAAAAGGGATCTAAAAAAATTGCATCAGCCTGGAAACCTGATTGATGTAATAACGCAATCGAACGTCTAGCATCGCCAATTAGTAGTTTTGCCTGGAGGCGATCTGTTTGTACTTGTTGCTGAAATGCTAGTTCGGCCAAAATTTTGGTGTACTCGTAGTTCCAATTGTCGAATAAGTGATGAGCGATCGCCGCTTGAGGCACAGCTAAATTTAGCTCTAAACCAATTAATTCCACATAACAACTGGGATTCACTGCCCAAATTGTCTGCAAAGCTGCTGCTGTGTTGTATCCTAGACCATAGCAAATATCCAATATCCGTAAAATCGGCGCATTAGCAGCTCTAGCTAGTTGTGTAGGTTCCACAAATTTAGCGAAACTCTCCTGCTTCGCTCCAAAATGGCTATGAAAAGATTCACCAAACTCTAGGGAAGTAAAGGTGAATGAACCATCTGCTGTTGCTTGTGGTACAAAGTTTTCAAACTCTGGCATGGCAATTTTTCCACGAATAACTAGCTAATGAATATATTGTGAGTTGTTAAATACCTAAACATAAATATTTAGCCATGTTTTCACACGACTGAAATCGCTGTATTCCAACACTATCCCCTGTCCCCTATTTATTTATGGCTGATAACCAAATTGTTGTTTCTCCGACTTGGCTTTTGGCACACCTTAACGATCCACAAGTCGTAATTGTGGATTGTCGCTTTTCTCTGGCTGACCCACAACTAGGAAAACAACAATACCAAGCCAGTCACATCAAGGGTTCCTATTACCTAGATTTGAATGAGGATCTTTCCAGTCCCGTAGGTAAGCATGGCGGGAGACATCCTCTACCTCACCCCAATGATCTAGCTAAAAAATTAGCCGCGATGGGGGTAGATTCCCAAAAAACTTTAGTTGTCGCTTATGATGATTCCCGCTTGGCTTTTGCATCTCGTCTTTGGTGGTTACTACGCTATTTAGGACATGACCAGGTAGCAGTATTAGATGGAGGCTTTGCAGGATGGCAACAAGCTGGTTATACCGTCACAGATGTCATTCCCCAACCTAAACAAGGTAATTTTATCCCCCAGATAACCACAGAACTGGTAGTAGATATTGAGGCTGTAAAAAATCGTAAAGATTCACCAGCAGTAGTTTTGGTAGATTCCAGAGAAAGCGATCGCTACCGAGGTGAACGAGAACCAATAGATAAAATCGCCGGTCATATTCCCGGTGCAGTCAACTATCCTTGGCAAGAAGTGACAAATTCTTCCGGTTACCTACTTACCCAACCAGAACAACGCCAGCGCTGGGAAAAGCTAGACCAAGCTGAGGAAATTTTCGTTTATTGCGGTTCTGGTGTGACAGCTTGTGTGAATTTACTTTCGTTAGAACTAGCCAACATTCATACAGGTAAACTTTATGCTGGTAGCTGGAGCGACTGGATTAGTTATGGGTCAGCACCAATATCACAGACCGCCTGATGTTTCTCACATCAGACTCATCGCAAAAGTCAGAGGATCATCCATCTTCCCTTTTCTCTCTGACTTTGTGATAGCTATCAAAACTGACCTAATTGCCAATTGTAATTAATAGAAAAAAACCAACCATCAACATTAATATTATTATCTGTAGAGTCACCAAATATAAAACCACTCTGTAAATTAATCCTACTAGAGTCAGATACTCGGTAATTTAAGTGGCCAAACAACCGATGATAATGGTCGTCTCGTTCCCTTTGCGTAAAGTTGGATAAGTTCAACTGGTAGTTAAGACCAACCTGGAGAGGCTGTTGTAAGTTGTAGTTTAAAGAAAGCCACAAAGAATTGATTATCCGATCACGGCTACTTGGGTCAGCAAAATTCAGTTTAAATTCATAAAAGCTATTGAGCATTAATTTTGGCGTCAGAGGATCTCGCCGTCCCAAAGACAGACTTAGAGAATTTTCGCCTAAAAAGCGATCGCCTGCTCTAAAGCGATCGCTATTGTTAGCAAAGAACAACTGTTGATTACTCCAACCAATTTCCCCATACATTCGTGGCGATAGCTGTTGGTAGACACCGAGGTCAAATTTTACTTGATTATAATTGAATGTTGATTGGTCTACGTAACGAATCAAGTTGCCCTCAATTGAGCCATTCACAAAAGTTCTAGATCCCAAAGGGAAATATATAGTAGCTAGCCTCAGTCCAGAAAAAATCAAGCCATCTTCTACTGGATCAACATCAGAAGAAAAAACATTACTTGTGTGGTAATAGCCAAAACGCACTTGTAAATTACCTATAGGTTTAAACTCAGGCTGAGGTGGTTGTGCTAAAGGTCTGGGACGCACCCGCAACCCCAATTCAGAAAAACCATCTGACTCATCAGTAGTTGGCTGTCTTCCCTGACGCAATCGCCGCCTTAACCTCTCCAGCCTTTCAATTTTATCTTTTTGGGGTTGATCCAAAAGTTGGTCTATTGGTGTTGGTGAAGATGGTAGTAAATCCCTTGGCTGCGTTTCTAGCTGCGGCGTTTCATTCGGCTGTTGGTTATTGCCAGTATTTTCTGTTACTTCAGGATTAGACTGAGCAGTTAGTAATTTTGCTAGTGTAATATTTAACGGTATTTGTTCTGTAGATGTTAGCTCAAATAAATCGAACTGCTGCAACTGAGAATTAACTAGTTTTAAGTTACCCTTTTGGCATTGCTGAAAAATTTTCTTTGTATTTACCAAAGATTTCATTTTTGACTTTAGTTCATCCTGACAACCTTGGTTTTCTAAATTTACAGCCCAAGCAGCATCTAACTTCATGCAGCAAACAGTCATACCACTGGATAAGAACCAAATGGTAAACAACTTTTTCCACCCTATGCGTTGCATCTGATCTCTAGATGGCATTAATTGTGTCTGGCAAAAGTAACCACACAACCTGTATTATAAGTTCCGATGAGTATTACTCAACTTTGTTTTTAGTTATTCATGTATATATACAGCAGGGAACGGAAAATAGGAAACAGGGCACAGGGTTGAAAGTCTCTTAATTGTATAGCTTTATTCTTGTAAAAGATTAATTTTTTATTTAATAACTCTGAGTATTTATGTTGTAAATTTTATATAAGTTTAAGTAACTTAGTACATACAATAGTTATCTTTTAACTGTATAATTTAAAACTTAGAATAAAAAACCAAAATTACGTAAATAAGTAGACTTCTTGAGACATATAAATTAACCCAACCAAATCTGTAACCTGATATTTTCAACTGCTGTTATATCAATTAAACTGCGAAGTTTTGCAACTATGTTTCCCAGATTGTTCCTACTTTTAGTGATTAGTTTATGGGGGGTGATAATCCTGCCTTTGCCAAATCGGGCAAATGCCATTACTCCCTTAACTCGCGCTGAGATTCAAAACCTCCGCAACTTAGTGCAACTGATTCCCAGAAGTCAAAAGAGGCGTCCAGCTCGCAAAGCAGATCCTATAATTCCTGGGGATGGGTTATCCACTGGTAGAGCTTCGTTAGCAGACTTGCGTTTCAATGATGGCTCCTTGGCAAGGATTGGGGAACAGGCTGTATTTCGATTTTTACCTAGGACTCGTAACTTTAGACTGTCAAATGGAACTGTTTTGTTGCTGATCCCGCCAGGAAGAGGACAAACACGTATACAAACACCAAACGCAGCCGCAGCAATTCGTGGTTCAGCATTATTTGTCCGCTATGACCAAGAAACAGACACCACAATTGTGGGTGCTTTAACAAATAGCGGGATAGAGGTTTCTAACCAGAAAGCTTCTCAAAATCAGGTACTGGAAGCAGGACAGTTAATAGTTGTAGTTAAAGGCGAATTTCAGGGCTTATACGATTTTGATTTAAGAAATTTTTATGAAACGAGCGATTTAGTTCGGGGGCTAAATTTAACTAAATCCAATCTTTTGTCTACACCAGACCCCGCGATCGCCAGCATTCAAGCTGAAATTGCCGCAGCTTTAGCAGCACAATCACCCATAACTGGTGAGGGAGTACTTGAAAATCCAGCTTTTTTACAGCTATCTGCTAATTCTGCAAATGCACCCAGCCCAGACATGATCACAGGCAATTCCCCAGCAGAATCCTTTGTGGAAACAGGACAAATCCTATTAGATGCTGGTCGAGAACCTGTAGAAAACAATGATAATACTGCCTCAATAAAGCCACCTGAGACTCAACCACCGGAAACTCAACCACCTGAGACTCAACCACCTGAGACTCAACCGCCGGAAACTCAACCACCTGAGACTCAACCACCTGAGACTCAACCGCCGGAAACTCAACCGCCGGAAACTCAACCACCTGAGACTCAACCACCTGAGACTCAACCACCTGAGACTCAACCGCCGGAAACTGAAATCCCAGAATTTATCAACCGTCTAGAACAGCATTTTCCAGAGCTTCTCAACCGTCTAGAACAGCATTTTCCAGAATTTATCAACCGTCTAGAACAGCATTTTCCAGCTATTTCAAAACCCCTAGAACAACTAGAAAGTCAATCTCCTGCACAAGAAGCATCACAACCACCTGAAAATTTCGATAATGCGAACTAGATAACAGATTAGTTGTTATTTCTATTTGGCAGCATCTTCAAAGTCTGTTAACGCACAAGCAAACTCTCTAAAAGCTGTTTTAATTAAAACTTCCTTCATTCCTCTCTCAAGTCGAGAATTGCGGATGAGGTCTGTCAACTCTATAAACAGCAGAGAAAACATATAACGATCTTGGCGGTCAACTTGTTTCAAACAAGACAATATGAAATCATAAAGCTCAGTTTTTCTAGGTTTAGTTTGTTCATCCCATATTTGAAAACCAAGTCGGAAGGTTTTCAAGCGTATCTCGTTAAGATTGTAGGACGTGTCTTTGTAGCGAACTGATACGCGTTGGGGCATGTCCATAAGTTTTAGGCATGGAGATTTAGTAATAAGTTCTTATTCAGTTTTTTTGTAGTGCATCCGGACAAAATACCAGGAAAGGTGACAGGTGACGGTATGGGAATACAGCCATTTCATTCGTGTGGAAAAATGGCTAAATATTTATGCGTAGGTACTTATTTGGTGTTGCACGGCAAAGTAAAAAGGTAAGTGCCAGAAATAGCACTTACCTTTTTACTTTGCTGATTTAGTACCTAGTTTGTAGCCTTAGCTAACTAGAACTTAACCCTAATCAAATCCGCCGCCGTATCCGCCGCCGTATCCGCCGTCATATCCGCCGTCATATCCGCCGTCATATCCACCTCTGCTGCGTTTGTAGGCACCACAACGGGGGACGAAGACACGCCGAGGACACCGCCGCCTTCCACCAGAGAGCAGCTGTTGTTCCTCTGTAGATAATTCCACAATTAATTCTGATGGGATGACTTGTACTGACATAATTGTTTACCTCACTTACAAAATTAGGCGATCGTTACCTAATCACTTAACTATAAGTAGCGTTTATGAGGAATTCACAAGTCTAAAGTTATAACCTATATTCTACCTTTTGACTTTCACAAAGGATATTTTTTATAGATGTATAGAAGTAGCAGATTTGCTATTTGTGTCCAGGCGATATCAGTCGTTGACAAACTTTAGACAACAACAATGGGATACTATCTGAAATTATTTCATTAAGCCCAAAATTGCTGGTTATTATTTATACTTTTAGTCCATTTTTGATTATTTCTTTGTCATAATCCAATGCGGTTGAGTTAACAAGAAATGTAGTGGCGTGGCAAGGCTAATTGAGTGCATAAAAATAATTATTGTGGGGTGGGCGTCCTCGCCTGCCCAGAACAGGCAAGATGCCTGTTCCACAAGAAAATCATCATGCATCAATTTAGTCGTGTTAGTCCACTACGCAGCTGTCACATTATTTTCGGAACTTGGTATCACGCCGCCTTCTGCAAGTAAGTAAACCCACTGAGAGAAGGCTCTCTAAGTAGAGCAAGTGGCGTGGAGAGGTCATACAGTACTTGTCGAATTTACTTTAATACAAAGCAGCCAAAGTCACAGTAAATGTTGACTTTTTACTCATGACTCATTTCCTATGCCAAATCTACAATGGGTAGTCAATTTCTCTCATTCTGGGAACTTACCGTGTAAAATTCATGTCTTTCAAAACACTGAGAAACTTATATAAATGGCAATGTCAAAAACAGCGCTAAACAAAAAGATAAAATTATCGTTGATGATAGTTACACTTGGCATCACATGGGCAATTCATGTTGTAGCTAATGCTCAAGAAGCACCACCGATATTTGGAGATATCACGATCAATAAACAATTTTCCCCAGATCCTTTGATAGTTCGGGGTATGAGTGGCGGCTCAGTACCTGGTAAAAAAGTGGCTGGGAGGTCTGAATCACTTACTGGTCCATGTACCGGATTTGTGGATGAAACACCAGGGCATATATTGAAATTAACAAGTGCATTTGACTACCTGAAGTTGCAAGTACAAAGTCCTCAAGACACCACCATGATTGTCAAAGGCCCCGGCGGTACTTGGTGCAATGACGATTTTGAGGGCAAAAATCCTGGCATAGTTGGTGAATGGCTTCCCGGAGACTACCAGATTTGGGTGGGTTCATACGAAAAAGGCAAGTATTTTCCTTACACGTTACAAATTACAGAAGTTAAGTAAGCTGGATAGAGCGGGGGAGGGCAAGGCGACACAAAGCCCTCTCTTACCTGAATCAGATGAAAAGTGCTGATAGCAGAGCGATCGCTATTAAATTCTCTGCTCGTTTATCCAAGGTGTATTAAAATTAAGTTAACTTTAATTAAGATTCTTATTGACATCGCCGTAATGCCCTAGCGACTTTATGGCGATGAACGATTGGACATCAAATTAAACAAAATGGATTTATAAACGTCCGTTGTACACCTAATCTAGTAACAGGGTGATAGCATCATCAGTTCCTAGAGATGGTTAATTGTATTGGCATCTAGAGGCAAATTAAAATGAAATTCTCTTGGAGAGTCCTGGTACTCTGGACATTGCCTGCTTTGGTAATTGGCTTTTTCTTTTGGCAAGGGGCGTTTGCTGGCGCTCCTGCTGACATGAGTAGAAATGCAGCTAATACCCGCATGACCTATGGCCGCTTCCTAGAATACTTAGATACTAACCGTGTCATCAGTGTGGATTTGTATGAAGGCGGTAGAACAGCAATTGTCGAAGCCCGCGATCAAGATATTGAAAACCGTGTCCAGAGGTGGCGGGTTGATCTGCCGATTAACTCTCCTGAGTTAATTAGCAAGCTCAAAGAAAAACACATTAGTTTTGATGCTCACCCCATGCGGAATGATGGCGCAATCTGGGGACTGTTGGGGAATCTCATTTTTCCAATTTTATTGATTACTGGATTGTTCTTTTTGTTCCGTCGCTCTAGTAACCTTCCCGGTGGCCCAGGCCAAGCGATGAACTTCGGTAAATCCAAAGCTCGCTTCCAAATGGAGGCAAAAACCGGAGTGAAGTTTGACGACGTAGCAGGTATTGAAGAAGCTAAAGAAGAACTGCAAGAAGTTGTTACCTTCCTCAAACAGCCGGAAAAATTTACTGCTGTGGGCGCACGTATTCCCAAAGGTGTGCTGTTAATTGGCCCTCCAGGAACTGGTAAAACTTTACTAGCAAAAGCGATCGCTGGGGAAGCTGGTGTACCTTTCTTCAGTATTTCTGGTTCAGAATTTGTAGAAATGTTTGTCGGTGTGGGTGCATCTCGCGTCCGCGATTTGTTCAAGAAAGCCAAAGACAATGCTCCTTGTATCATCTTTATTGATGAAATTGATGCCGTGGGACGGCAACGGGGTGCTGGTATCGGCGGCGGTAACGATGAGAGGGAACAAACCCTTAACCAACTGCTGACCGAAATGGATGGTTTTGAAGGTAATACTGGCATCATTATTATTGCTGCTACCAACCGTCCCGATGTACTAGATTCAGCATTGTTGCGTCCCGGTCGTTTTGACCGCCAAGTAACTGTTGATGCACCGGATATCAAAGGGCGTTTGGAAGTCTTACAAGTCCATGCGCGCAATAAGAAACTCGACCCCACTGTATCTTTAGATGCGATCGCTCGCCGTACTCCTGGTTTCACTGGCGCTGATTTAGCTAACTTACTCAACGAGGCGGCAATTCTCACTGCCAGAAGACGTAAAGAAGCTATCACCATCCGCGAAATTGATGATGCGGTAGATCGGGTAGTGGCTGGGATGGAAGGTACTCCTTTGGTAGACAGCAAAAGCAAGCGCTTGATTGCCTACCATGAAATAGGACACGCCTTAGTCGGGACTTTGTTGAAAGACCATGACCCAGTGCAAAAAGTCACTCTAATACCACGAGGACAGGCACAGGGTTTGACTTGGTTTACTCCCAACGAAGAACAAGGCTTAATTTCCCGTTCTCAACTGAAAGCCAGGATTACTGGTGCTTTGGGTGGTCGTGCGGCTGAAGAAGTTGTGTTTGGCCCTGCGGAAGTGACAACTGGCGCTGGTGGAGACTTACAGCAATTATCGGGAATGGCACGGCAAATGGTAACCCGGTTCGGGATGTCTGACTTAGGGCCGTTGTCGCTGGAAAGCCAACAAGGAGAAGTGTTCTTGGGTCGTGATTGGACAACCCGGTCTGAGTACTCTGAATCCATTGCTTCCCGCATCGATGCTCAAGTCCGCGAAATCGTTGAACAGTGCTACGACAACGCTAAGAAAATTATGCGTGATCATCGCACCGTCTGCGATCGCTTAGTGGATCTGCTCATTGAAAAAGAAACCATTGACGGCGAAGAATTCCGCCAAATTGTGGCTGAGTATGCTGAAGTCCCTGAAAAAGCGCAGTACATACCACAACTGTAATAGTTGAATATTTTTTAAGCGAACCCCGGTTTCATCAAGAAACTGGGGTTTTAGCTTTGTGCTTACATTCATGTTCCCGTCTTAAACCAGCGAACAATTTTATGAGCACAATTATTAAAAAAATGTTCCGTTTTTAATCGGTAACGTTGAGAAAAAATAAATTTATAAAATTGTTTGAGTAAAATTAAATAAGGAATTTTCGTGAGTTTATTAAAAATTTTTAATGGTAGCTCAATTATAAATAATTTTAAACTTAAGCAAATTAACCGCACTAATTCCCGCACATACCAAATTACCGGGTATTATGAATACCAATTAGCTTGTTGTTCACTGATATAACATTTGTGTAATTGATAATGTGACCAGAAAGTGACAGCTTGACTAGACAACATAGACTCACTTCCTCATAATTGCTCCGAGTTCCAAAAGTGTCAATTGCTGAGATTTTGTCAACCCACAAACACCTGTAATATTCATATCTTCGTAAGGTCTGGGAGTTCGGAGAACTTTAACACATTCACCAGTGTCAACATCCCATAGTTGGATAGTTTGGTCTTCACTGCTACTAGCCAGCAGAGGATTTTTATCTGGGTAAAGATAGATAAAAGTAACTGCATAAATCCATCGTGTATGACCTTGCAGCACTTTCAAGCATTCCCCAGTCTCAACATCCCAAATTCTCACTATTTGGTCAGTTCCCCCACTTGCTAACAAACGACCATCAGGACTGTAAGCAACTGTAATTACTGCTTGGGTATGTCCTTCCAGGGTTTTTAGACATTGGCAGGTCTCAAAATCCCAAATTTTGATGGTTGCATCTTCACTGCTACTCACCAAGGTTTGCCCGTCAGGACTGAATTTAGCTGACCAGATGCCGTTTGTGTGTCCCTCAAAGGTTTTCAGACATTCCCCTGTAGCCACATCCCAAGCTCTAATTAAGGCATCTGCACAGCAACTAATCAGCATTTTGCCATCGGGACTGTAAACAAGTGAGGAGACAATGTTGGTGTGACTACATAATATACCCAGGCATTCCCCAGTCTTGACATCCCAAATTCGCACCTGTTTATCGCTACCACCACTAGCTAAGGTTTTTCCATCTGGACTGTAGGTAATTGACAGCAACCAGTTCGTATGGTTCCGTAAAATTTGTAGACAATCTCCTGTATCTATGTCCCAAATTCTCACAGTTTCATCAGCACCCGCACTAGCAATGGTTTTACCTTGAGGATGAAAAGCCACAGTTCGCACCCAATTTGTATGACCTTTCAAGGTTTTAATACATTTACCAGTGTCAATATCCCATAATTTAACTGTTTGGTCTTCTCCACTGGCCAATATTTGGCTGCTGGGGTCATTATGCAAGGGAAAGGTTGCTAATGCCCACACACCGCTACCATGTCCACAAAAAGTTCTGAAACACTGTCCTGTAAGAAGGTCCCAGAATTTAACAGTTTGGTTATCATCACTGGCAATTAAGGTTTGTCCATCTGGAGTAAATGTCAGAGAACGAACGGTGTAGGAGTGTCCTTGTAGCGTTTTCCAGCATTTTCCAGTATGAATATCCCAGAAGCGAATTGTTGTGTCACCGCTACCACTAGCTATTGTTTTACCATCAGTACTACAGGCGACGCACCAAACATGGGCTGTATGACCATGGAGAGTTTGCAGACAATATCCTGTTACTACATCCCAAATCTTCACAGTGCCATCAGCACTACCGCTTACTAGCATTTTGTTATCTGTACTAAATTTTACAGACCAAACAATACTTGTATGTCCTTGCAATGTGTTGAGGCACTCACCTGTATTGACATGCCAAAGCTTGATAGTACGGTCAGCGCTGGCACTAGCTAGGGTTTGACCGTTGGAAGTTAAGGCGATCGCCCAAATCCAATCTGTGTGTCCTTGCAGGGTTTTGAGACATTTTCCTGTCTGGACATTCCACAATTTTACCATTTGATCCATACCACCACTGGCAAGGACTAAATCACTGCTATGTGAGTGTTGTTGGCGAGCCTGAGCTACAGACCACACAAAACCTGTGTGCATCCTGCTGAAGACTTGTAGGCAGCGACCTGTGAAATCCCATTGTTTAACAGTTTGGTCATCACTGCCACTAAATAAAGTTTGGCCGTCAGCACTAAACACAATAGAACGCACCCAACCTGCGTGTGCTTCCCAAGTTAAACATTGCTGTCCGTCTGTGATTTGCCACAAGGATATTTTACCGAGGGTATCTCCAATTGCCAGAAGACTGCCATCTGGACTAACTGCCAGCGTAAAAGTATAGCTAAGATTAGCTGTAAAAGTAGATTTTGTTAAATCTGAGTGAGCAAAGTTTGTCCGGTATAAATTCACACCCTTCAAATCAGCTTGCCAAATCGTCAAATGAGAAAAGTCATAACCACTTAAATCAACCTGCATTTGGCGGAGTAAATTGATAGTGTTGCCGCCCACGTATCCAGTTACAATTGGTTTCTTACCCCGCAGGGATGCCAGAATACTCATTAAATGATTTGCTAATTGGCTTGTGTTGCCAAAAACTGAAAGTAATTTTTGAATAACAGGTTTGAGAATCAGATAAATTTGAATTTCTTTAATATAATCTTTGGCAGTAGCTTTAATTAGTGCATGGGTTTTGAATAAGGAAATATTCTGAGTTGCAATTTCAGTATAAGTCTGTTGAATTAAACAACTGGTCATGTATTCCATCAACACAGGTTGTAATGTAAATAAGCCACTACCTTTTTCAATTAGACTACGCCTTTCTAAACCTTCTAGCGCTTCCAGTAGTTGAGCCGAGGAAATTGGCAAGACTAAATCAGCTTGGATTTCTTTAAAATTTACAGGTTCGCGGTTGATAGATAACCAGTACATCACTTCTTTTTCTAAAGCTGATAACCGTTGAAATTGTTGTTCAATTAAATCTTGAATATCACCGAATATTACAGTACCTTCATCAATAAAATTGCCAATATTACTATCAAATAAATCCCGAATAGTAGTGGCGACAATCTTCAATGCTAACGGATTACCTGCATAAGATTGAATTAAACTTTGCCATTCCTGACTTGACCCGGTAAAACTACCTTTACAGTTAAAAATTGCTTGTCCATCAGCGATTGATAAACCAGATAATGGTAGAGACTTTACTGGCAACATTTCACCTTCCAGTATCGCCACTTCTTTGGGTTTTTCTCGACTGGTTAGCAACAAACAGCTTTGGTGACGAAATTCACCAATCCTTTTAAACAGTTCACCGTAACCTTCATAACCAGGGCGATATTGACCTGTACGACCTTCACAAGCGTTCAAAATAATCTCTGCATTATCGAGAATTAGCAGACAGCGATGCTTTTGCAGATAAGTAAGCAGTCGAGAAATCTGCTCAAAGATAGGTGCAGATAAATGATTTTCTTGTTGGGGGGAAAGTACTTGAATTAAGGTAGTTAACAGTGATTCAATAGAGGGGGCATTGTGGAGCGATCGCCAAATCACATACTCAAAGTTTTGCTGAAGTTTTTCACCCAGTTTCACAGATAAAGAAGTTTTCCCAATTCCCCCTATTCCCAATAGCGCTACTAACCGACAACGTTCTTGAATAATCCATTGTTCTAATGTTGCCAGTTCTTGAGAACGACCGTAAAAAATAGACACATCAGGGGCTTCACCCCAATCGCACTGGGGAGTTGGGAGTTGGCTGGCGCTGAGCGTAGCCGAACGGGAGTTGGCTTGCCGTGAGCGCAGTCGAAGGGGAGTGGGGGTAATGAGTTGATGAGAATGCCATCTTCTCAGAGATGCGCGGAGGTTATCTTTCGTTACTTTTTCCCCCATTGCTTGGGAGAGACTTTTCCACAGTCGAAAGCCCACAATTTTGATGTAGTCAGCATCATAACCAAACTCTTCAGCAATTTCTGGATATGTTTTTTGTTGCCAGGACTGTCGAAAAATGATTTCTTGTAAATCATTTAAAGATGCTTTTCCCAGAATGCTTTCTACAATTACTAAGGCTTCTTCGACAGTCATTTGTCTAATGTTGCTTACTAAAGCTAACTATAATTTGTAACTTTGAATAACTTTTAATTACTGCAAACAATTAGCAGCTTTTCTATGATGCTATCAGTTGTTGATTCCCCAGAAACAGCAACTTTAAATCATTCACAAAATCATTGGAATTATTTTAGTCTATGACTACCATCTTACAAGGACGCTCTAGCGCCAATGTCTGGGAGCGTTTCTGTGCATGGATCACTAGCACTGATAACCGTCTTTACATCGGTTGGTTCGGTGTCCTGATGATTCCCACTCTCCTAACTGCCACCACCTGCTTTATCATCGCCTTTATTGCTGCACCTCCTGTGGATATTGATGGTATCCGCGAACCTGTTGCTGGTTCTTTAATTTATGGCAATAACATCATTTCTGGTGCAGTCGTGCCTTCTTCTAACGCCATTGGCTTACACTTCTACCCCATCTGGGAGGCTGCTTCTTTAGATGAGTGGTTGTATAACGGTGGCCCTTACCAACTAATCATTTTTCATTTCTTGATTGGCTGCGCCTGTTATTTGGGTCGTCAATGGGAGTTATCCTATCGCTTAGGTATGCGTCCTTGGATTTGCGTAGCTTACAGCGCGCCTTTAGCTAGCGCTACCGCCGTGTTTTTGGTATATCCCATCGGTCAAGGTTCTTTTTCTGATGGTATGCCTTTGGGTATTTCTGGAACCTTCAACTTTATGTTGGTGTTTCAAGCCGAACACAATATTTTGATGCACCCATTCCACATGCTGGGCGTAGCGGGAGTATTTGGTGGTGCGTTGTTTAGCGCCATGCATGGTTCACTCGTGACATCTTCCCTGGTGCGTGAGACTACCGAAATTGAGTCTCAAAACTATGGTTACAAGTTTGGTCAGGAAGAAGAAACCTATAACATCATAGCTGCCCACGGTTATTTCGGTCGTTTAGTTGGACGACTCAACGAGGTAGTATTAGGAACTGCGGCTAATAGTCGTACTCTTCACTTCCTACTTGCAGCTTGGCCTGTTGTTGGTATCTGGTTCACTGCTTTGGGTATTAGCACAATGGCGTTTAATTTGAACGGATTCAATTTCAATCAGTCAGTGCTTGACTCACAAGGTGGTGTAATTAGCACTTGGGCTGATGTAATTAACCGGGCCAATTTAGGGATGGAAGTGATGCATGAACGCAACGCTCACAACTTCCCTCTAGATTTGGCTGCGGGTGAAGCCGCACCCGTAGCTTTAACTGCTCCAGCTATTCACGGCTAAGGGCGTTTTTCAAGGTTTAATTGTTGTTTTCTATGATTGCTTAATTTGGGGATGGTATATGCCATCCTCATTTTTTTATGGTTATGAGAAATTTTCAGCTATGCTTAAGTCGATGTTCCTATAAGTAGGTAGGCACAAATAAAATCAACTATGTAAAGAAAAATGAATCAGCTTAAAACCCTCTTCCCTTCTGCCTTCTGCCTTCTGCCTTATCCTAGCGATAAATTTTCCCACCCACCTACTTAGGCACTCTTAGAAGCATCTGGAATTAGGCTCAATTGGAGAAAGATAACTAATGCACTATGCTGAGGTGGAACGCGCTCTATAATTATCGTTAGCCGAGATGCGATCGCCCTTAGATTGACTTCTAGTTAATAATATAAAGTCTGTATTCAGATATTTGAGTTGCCTATTTTTCTTGCAAAATCCAGCGACGAAACAGTTCTACAATAATTCGCCAATTCCCTGAATCTTCTTCAACTACATCATGGCGTTTTCAAGTAGTCAGCGCTGCCTGGATCATTTCACTACCCAAACCTGTAGAGTAAGCTAAAGCAGCAGATTGCCCTCAGACTAGAAGTCTGGGGCTACACAAACAAAGTCCGCGGCTCGAGTGACTTGTACTGAGCCTTGTCGAAGTAGCCTTCGCCAAACTCTTGTCGAAGTGCGGGTTTTGTTTGTATAGCCGCGTACAGCCTAGCGGCATCCGGAGGCTCTTTTCCAATCGCCCGGTGTTTCTTCCAAAAGTGGATGCTCTCAACTTAAACCCTCTGAATGCAGGGTGGTTTCATACAAGGAAAAAACCTTAATTCATGTCTTCATCCCCGGATGTGCCTATAGTCTGGGACCTGCTGCAATTGTTCGACGAGATTCATACTTGTTAGTTATCCATTTTTCTCCATCCTCTACAAACCATTATTATTTTTCTCTCTTTGTATGAAACCACCCTGCCATTCCCTATTCCCCGTGTTCACTCTGGTCAACTTTTGGGAACTCTATATCCAGTACCTCTATGAGTATTGTCAGTCAAATAGGTAATGCCTGAGTGATTGAACAACATCTGCGATATTGATTATTTCTAAAATCTCATTTATATCAAAAATTATTTATGTCAGTGCATCAACGTAGTTTTGGAGAGACTGCTGGTTTAATTATTGGTGTTAGCAACCAAGAAAATTATTACTTGCAAGCGAATTCAACTCCTGTGGGTACTCTTGCTAGAAAAAAGGGAACTATTTCTACGTTTCTTGCTCCTCTAACTCAGGATACTTTTAAACAAGTTGTTACGGAAGTCGAGCAAAAATTACAAATTGTGCATCAAACCCTATCAATGTTAGATTCTCATGGGTTTGAAACAATTCTCCAAGAAATGTTGCATTCGATTACCTTAAAAACAGGAGAATTACTAGGAGCAGACCGGACAACTATATTTTTATTAGATGAAGAAAAACAAGAACTTTGGTCAATTTTAGCTGAAGGAGAAGGGGAACATTCTCTAGAAATTCGCATTCCCGCAGATAAAGGGATTGCTGGTGAAGTAGCCACTTTTAAACAAGTAATTAATATTCCTTTTGATTTTTATCAAGACCCGCGTTCGGTATTTGCTCAGGAACAAGAAAAAAGAACTGGCTATCGCACCTACACAATGCTGGCTTTGCCACTATTGAATGAACAAGGAAAATTAGTGGCAGTGGTGCAACTACTCAATAAATTAAAATTGCTAAATCAGGCAGATGCTTCCATCTCAGAGCGCATTGATACTCAAGGTTTTACTACGGCTGATGAACAGTTATTTCAAGAATTTGCTCCTTCAATTAGATTGATTTTAGAGTCGTCGCGCTCGTTTTATATGGCGACTCAAAAACAAAGAGCAGTAGCGGCGCTAATGAAAGCAATCAAGTCCCTCAGTCAAAGTAGTCTTGATTTAGAAGATACTTTAAAGCGGGTCATGGATGAAGCTAAAGAACTGATGAATGCCGATCGCAGTACTCTTTGGCTGATAGATCGCGATCGCCATGAATTATGGACAAAAATTACCCAAGATAATGGTTTAACTAGGGAGTTACGAGTACCGATAGGTAAAGGCTTTGCTGGTATTGTCGCTGCATCTGGTCAAAAGTTGAATATTCCTTTTGATTTGTATGATCATCCTGACTCGGAAACAGCTAAACAAATTGACCAGCAAAATGGCTATCGTACCTGTAGTTTATTATGTATGCCGGTGTTTAATGCCGATCAGGAATTGATTGGGGTGACGCAGCTTGTTAATAAAAAGAAATCAGGAGATTTACCGCCATATAATCCGGCTTTTTGGCCCAAGGCTCCCGAATGCTTCCAAGCTAGTTTTGACTGTAACGATGAAGAATTTATGGAAGCTTTTAATATTCAAGCGGGAGTAGCATTACAAAACGCCCAGTTGTTTGCCACAGTCAAGCAACAAGAACAAATGCAACGGGACATTTTGCGTAGTCTTTCTAATGGTGTAATTTCCACGGACAAATCAGGGTCAATTATTGCGGCTAATGAAAGTGCCAAGCGCTTATTAGGACTGGAAGCCGAAGACCGTTTAGAAGGTAAATTAATTACTGAGGCGATCGCTATTAAAGAAGGTGACTTTAGTAAGTGGTGTCAGGATGCTCTACACGCCAATAATTTAAAACACTGTCAGCAATATTACCCTGATCGCACACTTGTTAGTACTGGAACAGAACAACACAGTATTAATTTATCGATTAACACCATTGCTGATGCTAGCGATCAACAGCAAGTCCGTGGCGCACTGGTTGTCATGGAAGATATCAGCGATGAAAAGCGCCTCAAAAGTACGATGTACCGCTACATGACTCAAGAATTAGCAGAAGAATTACTGAAATTGGATGATGCTAAACTAGGGGGCGATCGCAAAGAAGTTTCGATTTTATTTTCTGATATTCGCGGGTACACCACTTTAACGGAAAATTTGGCAGCTGAAGAAGTGGTGAGTATGCTCAATGAATATTTTGAATCGATGGTGGAAGCCGTTTTTAAACATAAAGGTACTCTAGATAAATATATCGGCGATGCCATCATGGCTGTGTTTGGTTCCCCTTTACCTTTAGCAGACCACGCCTGGATGGCGGTGCAAACATCAGTAGAAATGCGTCATCGGTTGTATGAATTTAACCAACGTCGCTACGCCGCAAGTAAGCCCAGAATTAACATCGGCATTGGCATCAATTCTGATACTGTGATTAGTGGTAACATCGGCTCTAGTAAGCGCATGGAATTTACTGCTATTGGTGATGGCGTTAACCTCGGTTCCCGGCTAGAAAGCGTCAGTAAACAGTACGGTTGCGATATTATTCTCAGTGATAATACCTTTAAACCTTGCCAAGAGCATATCTGGGCTAGAGAACTAGATTACATTCGCGTCAAAGGCAGAAACGAGCCAGTAGCCATTTATGAATTGGTGGGATTGCGTTCCGATACTGTTAGTAGCGACAAATTGCAAGTTATTGAGCATTACCACAAAGGACGTGAGTATTATCTCAGTCGTCAGTTTACCCTTGCTAGAGCTGAGTTTGCTAAAGTCTTAGGCGTTGATAACCAGGACAAAGCCGCGATGTTGCATCTTCTCCGGTGTCAGCATTGGTTACAATCACCTCCCACAGAGTTTGATTGGGATGAGGGAGTTTGGACTTTTCAAGAGAAATAACTAGGGCAAAAACGCTGGCGCGATCGCCTGATTCATACTTTAATTCAGCAACGCCGAAGATTCAGACAAGCTAAAATAGTACCCTAAAGTAAAGATTATGCCCCAATAGTGATAATAGTATGACTGCTGCTACGACCGTAAAAACTGAGTACGAAGCGATTATTGGTCTAGAAACTCATTGTCAGCTGAGTACCAATACGAAGATTTTTTCTAATAGCTCTACAGCATTCGGTGCTGACCCTAATACTAATATTGATCCTGTGTGTATGGGGTTACCTGGAGTTTTACCCGTACTGAATCAAAAAGTCTTAGAATATGCTGTGAAGGCGGGTTTGGCGTTAAATTGCCAAATTGCTAAATGTAGCAAATTTGACCGTAAACAGTATTTTTATCCGGATCTTCCGAAAAATTATCAAATTTCTCAATATGACCTACCCATTGCCGAACATGGCTGGTTAGAAATTGAGTTGGTAGATGCTGAGGGGAACCCCATTCGCAAACGCATTGGGATCACCCGTCTACACATGGAGGAAGATGCAGGCAAACTCGTACACGCAGGTAGTGACCGCCTATCGGGTTCAGCCTATTCTTTAGTAGACTACAACCGCGCAGGTGTGCCGTTGGTAGAAATCGTTTCGGAACCTGACTTGCGTTCTGGTGAAGAAGCTGCTGCATATGCCGAAGAATTGCGCCGGATTATGCGTTATCTCGGTGTGAGTGATGGCAATATGCAAGAAGGATCTCTACGTTGTGATGTGAATATTTCCGTGCGTCCAGTGGGACGAAAGGAGTTTGGCACCAAGGTAGAAATTAAAAACATGAACTCCTTCAACGCCATTCAACGGGCGATTGATTACGAAATTGAAAGGCAAATCGCCGCCATCGAAGCAGGCGATCGCATTATCCAAGAAACTCGCCTGTGGGAAGAAGGTTCTCAACGTACAATTAGTATGCGGACTAAGGAAGGTTCTAGCGATTACCGCTACTTCCCCGAACCAGATTTAGCACCCATTGAGGTGTCAGATGCACAATTAGAGCAATGGCGCAGCGAATTACCAGAACTCCCAGCCCAAAAACGCCATCATTACGAAAATGAGTTGGGGCTTTCGGTTTACGATGCACGAGTTTTGACAGAAGACCGCACCGTAGCTACTTATTTTGAAGAGGCGATCGCGGCTGGAGCAAATCCCAAAGCTGCTGCTAACTGGATTACTCAAGATATCGCCGCATACCTCAACAAGCAAAAGCTCAGTATTACGGAAATTGCTCTAACTCCCACCAATCTAGCCGAGGTGATCACTCGCATTGAATCTGGTAAAATCAGTAACGCCCAAGCTAAACAAAAGCTGCCAGATTTACTGTCAGGTATTTCTCCGGAAAAAGCTTTTGCAGGTCAGGAGTTAATCAGCGATCCTACTGTACTGAGACCAATTGTTGATGAAGTGATAGCCGCCAACCCCAAAGAACTAGAAAAGTATCGCCACGGCAACACCAACCTTAAAGGCTTCTTTGTCGGGCAGGTTTTAAAAAAGACTAGTAAACGTGCTGATCCGAAGTTGACTAATGAATTGGTGGAACAGAAACTAAATTCTGAGCTTTGTCTGTAGCTTTAACGGTAATTTCTTCATTAGATATTTACAAACAACAGAGAAAAATAGGTGACACCCCTCACACCTAAAAAGCTATTCTGTGTTTAGTAGATGCATCCTAATGACCTGGAGAGCTGCCCAAGTAGCTCTCCTTATTTATTCGTACTTATCACCAAAATAGTGCTGAGTGCTGAGTAAAAAGTAAAATTAACTGCACTGAGCATATAGGGTTTGAAGCCCCTAAATTTATTTATGAAGCTAGGTAAAAACATTTTTTTCGAGACACGCAGTGCCAGAAAAAATGTGTCCTTGTTTCAATCCCCTAGTTTTAACTATAGGGTTGTACTCAGCACTCAGCACTACTGAAATTAAATATTTATTCATGGTAATCAAAATTACAGTTTTCAATTATAATCTTTTGAGTTAAGTAATTACCAAGTAATTTCTTAACAATGTTTATACAAGAAAATAAATAATGGGTATTACTCCTCATGGCAAAAATGCTATACTGTGCTAAGTAGATGCACCCTGATGATCTGGAGAGCTGCCCAAGTAGCTCTCCTTATTTCTTGATTAGCATTGAGCTTTCAGTCAAGCTGAGTAGAAAGAAAAAACTTTTCATAGTTCCCTACTCAGCACTCAGCACTCAGCACTTTTTCAGGTGAGTTAAGACTTGGTATAATCGCCAGTCGAGCAGCTAATAGTTGTGGAAAAAGAAAAATGGCAGACTGGCAGGAAATTACAGGTGGTGTTACAGCTCCTAGAGGGTATCAAGCGGCAGGAATCACCGCCGGCTTGAAACCTTCGGGATTGCCCGATTTAGCATTGATATGGTCAGATGTGGAAGCGATCGCAGCTGGTGTATTCACCACTAGCCAAGTCAAAGCCGCCTGTGTAGATTATTGTCGCCAACGCTTGCAAGCCAAACATAGCGCTCGGGCAATTCTCTGTAATGCTGGTCAAGCAAACGCCGCCACAGGCAAACAAGGTGTGCGTGATGCTGAAGAAAGCGCCCAACTATTAGCTACGGAGTTGAATATTTCCCCGGAATCGATACTCTTGGCTTCTACTGGCGTAATAGGTCAACGCATCAAAATAGATGCCTTACGCAGTGGCATTCCCAAGCTAGTAGCAACACTCTCTCCCACAGGCTCAGATGCCGCAGCCGGGGCAATTATCACCACAGACTTGGTCACAAAATCCATTGCCTTAGAGACAACTATAGGCGATCGCCCCGTGCGAATTGGCGGTATTGCCAAAGGTTCCGGAATGATTCATCCCAACATGGCCACTATGCTGGCATTTGTCACCTGTGATGCGGCAGTTTCATCTACCTTATGGCAACAAATGCTCTCAAGGGCAGCCGATAGAAGTTTCAATTCCATTACCGTTGATGGTGATACCAGCACCAACGACAGCTTAATCGCCCTAGCAAATGGTCAATCCCGCACCCCAGCAATTACAGAAATGGGTGCAGAAGCCGAAAAATTAGAGGCCATGTTAACAGCAGTTTGCCAGCATTTAGCCAAAGCGATCGCTCGTGATGGCGAAGGTGCAACCTGCTTAATTGAAGTGCAAGTGACTGGGGCCCATGATGAACTTGCAGCCCGGCAAATAGCCAAAACTATTGCCGGTTCATCCTTAGTTAAATCGGCCATCTTTGGACGTGACCCCAACTGGGGACGGATCGCCGCCGCCGCCGGACGTGCAGGTGTGCCCTTTGAACAAGACAACCTGCAAATTAAGCTAGGGGATTTCTTAATGTTGGAGAACGGTCAACCCCAGCCTTACGACCGTGCGGCTGCTAGTGCTTATTTGCAGCAAGTAGCAGCAGATTCCTCTCTAGCCAAAGATGTTATTGCTACTAACAATAGTAATGATTTGTCTGTTGATAGAAACACTATTAAAGCTCAACGGGTAGATAATCCAGTCATCATTGCCGTCAGGGTTGGCAATGCTAATGGTTCTGGTAAAGCTTGGGGTTGCGACCTAAGCTATGACTACGTGAAAATTAATGCGGAGTACACGACTTAAGGGTATCGAACCAGAGAGGAGCCAGTGCGTTGCTTTGGTTCCCCTCGTTGTAGCAACTGGCGTCGCGCTCCAGACGCAGGGAGGAAATCGGTGCAGCGAATATCTGTAGTTGGGACTAGTGGTTCTGGTAAAACAACTTTGGCAAGGCAAATTTCCCAATGTCTCGCTATTCCTCATATAGAACTTGATTATCTGCACTGGGAACCTAATTGGGTAGAAGTGCCTGATGAGGTTTTCCAAAATAGAGTTTCTCAGGCGCTATCAGGCAATAGCTGGGTAGTAGATGGTAATTACAGCATCGTGCGTGATATCGTTTGGGCAAGGGCTGACACGGTTATTTGGCTAGACTATTCTTGGCCAGTGGTGATGAGTCGTATATTATGGCGCACATTTTCGCGGGTAGTGACACAACAAGAAGTCTGCAATGGTAACCGCGAGACATGGCAAAAAACTTTCTTTAGCAGCGATTCTATTTTGTTATGGGCGCTGCAAACTTACAGTAAAAACCGCAGGAGATATCCATTGTTATTTCAAGCAGCTGAATATGCCCATTTAAAAATTGTGCAGCTGCGATCGCCCACAGCTGCACAATCTTGGTTATCGAGTTTACATTAAAATTCTTAATTGCGGCTATCTGCAAATCTAGAGGAGAATCATCCTCTTGCTTCTTCCTTCTGGTTGAAGCTGAAGTTCCCCCAAAAAATAAATTTTGAAAACCCCAAAGCCATACCCAGAATTACTTGCAGCCATTTACGCATTTATTGATACTGAGTACATCTTTATTGAAAATGCCCAACACCCTTTCCTGGCAAGGATTTTAACAATTGATCTTGCATTCTCGGTGTTGGGCATATTTTGTTTTTAGTATAAAAAATATCCGACGATCAAAACAAGATTTTACATGGGTACAGTAAGCCCGGTGTAAAATTTTGTATCCATTGCCAGACAAGAGTTTTAGAGGCGTTCTCTATCTTTCGGTTTAGGGAACTTCAGTTTAATTAGTTCTCCTCGCTGTTGAGGATTTTTGGGACTTTGAAAAATTCGTTTTCTTGTTCAGGCGCACTATTGAGGATGGCTTCTCGCTCAGGATATGGTTGCAACTTATCTTCTCGCGTCACATTGCTAACATCAATTGCCCGTGTTGTTGGTGGCACATCACTAACATCTACTGCATTTAACTGTTCGATGTAATCGAGAATACTTCCCAGTTGAGTAGTAAATTGCTCCTCCTCTTCTGGTGTCAATTCTAAACGAGCAAGAAGGGCTACTTTGCGAACTTGTTCACGATCAATCATGGTTTGTTAGTTATCAGTTATCAGTAGTCAGCTATCAGTAAACACTGATAACTGACTACTGGTTAAAAGAATACGTCAATTTGCATACGTCCAGTGGTTTTTAGCCAATTTTGGGCTTCAATGTAGTTATTGGGAGCCATGCGAATAGCTCTAATCCAATAGTCTGCTGCTTGGTCAAACAGAGCTTCCCCAGCGTCGTTATCCCCAGCTTCTTTGGCTTTTTCGCCCTGGTAGTGGTAAATGACGGCGATGTTGTTCAAGGCTTGGGGTAAACGCGGGTTTAACTCAATCGCCTGGTGATACATTTCTAGAGCCTGATCATGATCACCATTACTGGCATAAATTAGCCCCATATTATAGAAAATGTAGCTGCGATCGTTCGTGTCTTCCTCTAGTGTGAGAGCTTCTTCGTAGTAGTCTAAGGCTTCAGCATATTCTCCTTCTGCCTGTGCTGACATGCCATCTCGGTAATAAACAAATGCTTCTTTAGCTTTTTTGTTAGCTGGCAGAATTTTCAGGATGATATCTGCCATCACTGTAAAGGATTTGTCAATAAAGTTATCGTTTTTTTGTGTTCTTGGCATATTGCCTCTATGGTTATGCAGCTATTGGCTGATGCGATTTCTGTGCGGTTGATATTTTTGTCATCAGTCCACTCAATAGCTAATTTAACTGATTTAGGGGACTGGAGAGTGGGGAGATGAGGGGATGGGGGGACAAGAGGACAAGGGGACAAGGGAAGAAATTCCTATACTCAGCACTCCCCTTCGACTTCGCTCAGGGCGAGCGCACTCAGCACTATTCAAGAGGCACAATACATTCAGGACTATTATTTTGAGGTTTGTTTACCCAGGTACTAACTGGATAGGCAGTCATTGCTTGATCTGGATAGGGACACAATAACTGCTGTAGGGGTTCAGGTGTTTGTATTTGCGGATTTAACCACAAATCGTAATCTTGTGGAGCCAAAATCACTGGCATCCGGTCATGGATTGATTGCAGTAATTCGTTGGCTGCGGTTGTCAAAATTGTACAAGATGTAATTTCTTCATCTTCAGTCTGCCATCTTTCCCACAAACCCGCAAAGCCAAAAGGTTGTCCATCTGAGAGACGAAAATAAAACGGCTGTTTTTTACCATTTTGCCGTTGCCACTCATAAAAGCCATCAGCCAGCACTAAACAACGTCGGTGCTTGAAAGCTGACCTAAAAGCTGGTTTTTCGGCAACTGTTTCAGCCCTAGCATTAATCAGCTTTGCTCCCATACTGGGGTCTTTCGCCCACGAGGGAATCAATCCCCAACGTAACTGCTGAAACTCCCGCTTGCCACTTTCAGGGTTATGTAGCACCGTTGCCACTCTTTGCGTAGGTGCAATGTTATATTGGGCGGCTAAATCTGGAATTTGCTGTATATGGAAAAATTCAGCTAACGCTGCTGCTGACTGGTTTAAAGTAAATCTTCCACACATAGTTTTATTCTCAACTACTGAATCAAATTAACTTTTTAAATACCAAGAATAAATCATCCTATTGTTTTTATTTTCTCAGATAATTGTGATTGGTACACAAATACGGAAAATAAATAAAAATTATCCTGTTTATCTAGAAATATTTTGTAAAATATTGTATTTTAGACCCTCAATTATCTCCACATTCATTATTATATTTTTTGACATGGAAATGCTGCGATTGTACGATTTTTTACCCTCAGGTAATGGTTACAAAATACGCCTTTTATTGACACAAATGGGTATGCCATTTGAGAGAGTCGAGATGAATATTTTGCAAGGCGCAACTCGAACACCCGAATTTTTAAGTAAGAATCCTAACGGTAAGATACCAGTTTTGGAAATCGAAGCTGGAAAATACTTGGCAGAATCAAATGCTATTTTGATGTATTTGAGTGAAGGTACAGAATTTTTACCTTACGATCGCTTTTTAAAGGCGCAAGTACTACAATGGTTATTTTTTGAACAATACAGTCATGAACCTTTCATTGCTACATCAAGATTCTGGATATCTATTTTAGGTAAAGCTGAGGAATATCGCTTAGCTTTAGAGCAAAAACGTGAACCGGGTTATGCAGCTTTGAAAGTGATGGAAAAGCATCTAATGTCTCACAACTTTTTTGTAGGTGAGCGTTATACTATCGCTGATATTGCCTTATTCGCCTATACTCATGTTGCGGATGAAGGTGGGTTTGATTTGACAAAATTTCCCGCTATCCAGGCTTGGATAGAACGAGTCAAATTTCAGCCTAGATACATTAGCATTATGCAAGAGTATAGTTTCGTTGACTAAATATTTGTGTGTCTTTCCCAAAAATATTTGGGGAACGCGTGATGGTAGTAGGTAAAAGAGTACACATAAGAGTTATCAAAATTAAATATCTGTATCAATTTCAATCAGCTTTTGCCTTGAGGATAAACCAAACTTAATTCTGATATGAGATTTCGGCACATCAAATTTCTCAGCTAGTAATTTAATTAACTCTTCATTAGCTTTACCATCTACTGGTGGAGATTTTAAGTGTACAGTCAGACTACCATCCGTTTGTTCTGCAATCTTTTGTTATTTTGAATTAGGTTTGACTTTAACTTTTTTTTGCATACCATATTTTTTGTAGTTGTCTCAACCACAACCACCCTAAAATACAACCTAAGACATAATGTGGGAAATGATTGTGAGTAATTTCTCTGGCGTTACAGGTTTAGCAATGTGCCTTTGAAATCCTACTTTGAGTGCCTGTTGCTGATTCAGTTCCCTTGCATACGCAGTCAGAGCGATCGCGGGGATCTGTCCTCTTAGTTTCATCTAACTTATGAGTGGTCAGTAGTTTAGACCAACCCAAGATGGGATTAAGAGGCGACCGCTCTGATCAGCCGACGCTGAAACATGACTCGAGCAATTAGCAGCATACTATTCTATTATGCTGCTCTGCTTAAAATTGGGACTGAGGCATGGGAGGTGGAAGGAAAAGAACTTAATATTATTAGTCATCTCTTCTACGCCCCATTCCCTACTCACTATTTAAGGATATCTTCTGCTACCAGCACCCACGACACCAATTTTGTGACGATAAGAGAGTTCAGCTCCAAACCAGCCGGTAATACTAGTCAGCGTCCCGACAACCAGCGAGAGAAACAATCCCCAAGGTAATAGTCGTGACTCAGGATCACCCAGACGAATGATCAAGTTAAGGGTTGTAAAAAGTAATATAGCTATGTTAAGAATTAAATGCGTCCAACCGGCAGTGCGTTTGCGGACACGTTCAATTCGCAAAAAGTCGCTCATCCCCGTGATTGCGGCGATGATACCTCCTAATAGTCCCAGTCCAATTAACCATAGCGACGCTCTAGCCCAGAAAAAATCACGAGTTAACCAATAGCCAACATCGCTTCCCAAAGCACCAGCTAAAAAGGCGATGGGAAAAATCATTGTTAAAGGGTGTAAAGGATGTCCAGCGATCGCTACTGTACTAGGTACACCACTATCACGATATTCTCTATCGTCACTTTCAATAATTGGAGGAATATTAGGGAATGGTGTGGAGCTTGATTCTGTTCCTGTAGTTTCCATTATTTATTATCCTTTTTTAATTGAAAGGAATTTGAATTTGCTCAATATCAGCTGCAACTTGCAATATTAGTTTGCCTGCTGCTATTTCTAGTTGCTTAATTTGCCGGCTCATTCCTGATAAATCAAAGTTACTCAAATTCAAAATTTCGCTAGTTTGCTCTACTAAAGCCTTTGTCAATTCTGGGGATATTTCTGCACTTTCATTGTAATCAACATTTCTTAAAGAAATAATTTGCCCGTTATTACTAACAAAAGGTACGGCTGTAAAAGCAATCTGGTGAGTTTCACTGTTTTCTAATAACAATATACGGGCATGTAAGGCAATTTTTCCCTCACTAAGTAGGTGAAACTCTACTTTTTGAGGTGCGATCGTCATTACTTGCTCATGAATATGTATTTGCTGATTTTGCAGTTTTGAACGGACATATTCAGAGTTAAATGCACGGTTAATATCAACTTCATTTAAAACTACCCATGCCTTACCACCAGGATTTTCTGGCATTATTAATTAAGCTCCTATTAAAATATCTTTGAGTCAATTTATAAAAATAGAATTAAAATTTTATCTATCTGGCGATGGAGTCCACTTTATACAGTTGTCTATCTTTAAGTATAAGTGAATAATTACTGGGGAGAAATATTTCATTTTCTATCCCTAGTTACGAAAGCGATCACTCAAAAGAAAGATGGAAGACACCTACAACATATGCCAATCTAAAATAAGTAATAATCCGAACACTTTTCAGAGGAGAACTAAGCATGGTATCTACTTTAGATGATACAAAACGCAATGCTATTGCCATAAAACTAGCAGATATGAAATTAATTCAACAGTTGCTTATCGAAAATGAGCAACTGTTTTTGAGAGAATCAACTGATAGTGAAATTTCTGATCGCATTCGGAAGATGCTTGATGATGACCAAAAAAACCAAGGCGTTTTGGAAACCGTAATTGTTCAATATGGCATCCACGGTGATCCGAGACAAACAATTCAAGAAATGGTCAACAAAATCCGCCAATTGATGCAAGGCTCTGAATTGAGTTTCTATGAAAAAGTATTTCAACATGAATTGCTTAAGCATCAACAAGTAATGTCCGGCGTGATAATTCATAAGGCGGCGCAAAAAGTTGGTGCTGACGTGATGGCGGCGATTGGGCCTTTAAATACAATTAACTTTGAGAATCGCGCTCACCAAGAACAACTCAAAGGTATTTTGGAAGTTTTGGGTGTGCGTGAACTGACTGGACAAGATGCAGATCAAGGGATTTGGGGACGAGTTCAAGACGCTATTGCTGCATTTAGCGGCGCAGTAGGTAGCGCTGTTACCCAAACCAGCGACAAAAAGGATATGAATATCCAAGATTTGATTCGCATGGATCACAATAAGGTTAATATCCTGTTTACAGAATTACTACAAAGCAACGATCCACAAAAGATCCAAGAGTATTTTGGTCAAATTTACAAAGACTTAACTGCTCACGCTGAAGCTGAAGAGGAAGTTGTCTATCCAAGAGTACGTTCTTTCTACGGTGAGAGTGACACCCAAGAACTTTATGACGAACAAGCTCAAATGAAGCAGCTGTTAGAGGAAATCCGTGCTATCAATCCTTCTGCACCTGAATTCAAAGATAGAGTTAGACATTTGATGGACATTACTGGCGACCATATTCGTCAAGAAGAAAGCACAATGTTTGCTGCTATTCGCAACAACTTAAGTACCGAACAAACTGAGCAACTAGCTACACAATTTAAAGCGGCTAAGAGCAGAATTCAAGAGAGATTGGGAGGTAGTAAGACTGGAGCAAATGTTTAGTCTACAACCTCTGCTGAAGCTAGTAAATTAGCCATATATAGGCTGTTTGCTAGCTAAGTCTGCGTCAGTTTTATCTTACTCAGTGCTGAGTGCTGAGTGCTGAGTCAAAAGAAGAAGGAAGGACTTTCGCACTCGGTACAAGCCCCGTCCCTTGTGGTCACTGAGCCTTGCCGAAGTGTGGGCGGTTTTTTAACTCAGCACTCAGCACTTTTAACTCAGCACTCTTCATAGCCAAATAATAAATAAGTTCTATATGTCAATTTGCTCGATGACTTGGCTAACTTTTTGATATATTTCTCATCTTTCTTTTACTTGTGTAACTATTAATTGATATTGCGATCGCCTTTAATCCTCGGACTAAGTTAATTCTAGAGCGGCCGATCACACAGTCCATTCCGAAGCGCGTTCACCTAAATCTAGGGGAATACTCACAGCTTTGCCAAGTCTGGGGCGATCACGTGTTTGTGTAATAAATGTTTGGACTTGTACTGTACCACCCAGAGCCTGAAGATAATTAGCAACACTATCAAGATGCTCTTGGTATTCTGCTTCAGTTAAGGGAAAAGACGCCTGCTCAAGATACTTCCACATGACTTGGAGAAATATTTTCCCCTGTGTGCGCCGGAACTGGACATCGTAAGAGTATCCCCACTTATCAAGCAATAATTTGCGTAATTCCTGTCCTGTCATAGTTTTCTCCATTAGATTTTACATTTAGTTATGTTGTTACGTTCCGTAACTCAAGTATGATAGGGATATAAAGAAATGTAATGCTAACAGAAGAGATGCTACAAATATCTTGAAACAAAGAAGTTGAGCATCGTTGTGGGCGTTGGCATTTCCACTCAAACAGGAGTGGCTCAAGTACTGGTACTCTTGTAAGAATGCTTAACAAAATACACAAAGAGCGCGTAGATTATGGCTCAATTTTCGGAATCAATGGACGTGCCCGATATGGGGCGTCGTCAGTTCATGAATCTGCTCACTTTTGGAACTGTCACAGGCGTGGCTTTGGGTGCATTGTATCCCGTAGTCAAGTACTTTATTCCACCTGCTAGTGGTGGCGCCGGTGGTGGTACAACAGCAAAAGACGAACTAGGCAACGATGTTACCCTCAGCCAGTTTTTAGAAAGCCATAATCCAGGCGATCGCACCTTAGTTCAAGGACTAAAAGGCGACCCTACCTATATTGTGGTAGAAAGCAAGGAAGCGATCGCTGATTACGGCATTAATGCTATTTGCACTCACTTAGGTTGTGTTGTCCCTTGGAATGTGGCTGAGAACAAGTTTAAATGCCCTTGTCACGGCTCTCAGTACGACGCAACTGGTAAGGTTGTTCGAGGCCCAGCACCACTTTCTTTGGCTCTCGCTCACGCCAAAACAGAGGACGACAAAATCGTCTTAACCCCTTGGACTGAAACCGATTTCCGCACTGGCGAAGACCCTTGGTGGGCTTAATATAAGTGCTGAGTGCTGTAAAGCCCTGCGGGCATGGCTGCGCTTAGAGCGGTAGCGGGGCGTTTAGCCCGTGCTGAGTGCTGAGTGTTAGTTCAAAGTCTAAAAGATGACTCTTGACTAATGACTCTTGACTAATGACCAATGACCAATGACTAACTAATCGTTGTCCTTATCGAGATGAGAAATGCCTGTACAACAGCGAGGTTAACTCGCACTGCTAGAGCGATAGTAAAAACATTGCTCATAGCGATCGCTACCGTGACATTTTACTTCACCAGCGATCTAGCTCTTCCTCAAACTGCTGCTGCTTATCCCTTCTGGGCACAACAAACCTATCCTGAAACCCCCCGTGAACCAACAGGACGGATTGTTTGCGCTAACTGTCACCTAGCAGCCAAGCCAGCAGACGTGGAAGTTCCCCAATCAGTGTTGCCTGATACTGTGTTTAAAGCGGTAGTGAAAATCCCCTACGACACTGGCGTGCAGCAAATTGGTGCGGATGGTTCTAAAGTTGGCTTGAACGTCGGCGCTGTGCTGATGTTACCTGAAGGTTTTAAGATTGCGCCTGAAGACCGCATTCCTGAAGAACTTAAAGAAGAAGTCGGCGATGTTTACTTCCAACCCTACAGCGAAGAAAAAGAAAACGTCCTTCTTGTCGGGCCGATACCAGGCGAACAATATCAGGAAATAGTCTTCCCAGTCCTATCTCCCAACCCTGCAACTGATAAAAATATTCACTTCGGTAAATATGCAGTTCACTTAGGTGCTAACCGGGGACGTGGGCAAGTATACCCCACTGGTGAAAAGAGCAATAATACCGTTTACAATGCTTCCGCTACTGGCACAATTAGCAAAATTGCCAAAGAGGAAGACGGGGACGGTAACGTTAAATATTTAGTGAGCATCAAAACCGAATCTGGTGAAGTTGTCTCTGATACTATTCCCTTAGGGCCGGAACTAATTGTTTCTGAAGGTCAAACAGTAGCAGTTGGTGATGCTTTAACCAATAACCCTAATGTTGGTGGCTTCGGTCAACAAGATGCAGAAATTGTATTACAAGACGCTTCTAGAGTTCAATGGTTGATTGCTTTCATTGCTCTTGTCATGTTAGCTCAAGTTATGCTCGTGTTGAAGAAAAAGCAGGTGGAAAAAGTCCAAGCTGCCGAGCTTAATTTCTAAAATCTTTGCTAAATCAATATTTATGACGACAGGCCTAATGCCTGTCTTTTTTTTATAGGATTCTCGCTTGATTAGGAAAATAAATAGGTATAAGTCAGTCGGCGGGAATAAATCAAACTATGTGTTAAGCATTATTAAATATAAAATGTCCTCTTAGGTTTGGTTGATGCTGGAAAACCCAAAATTCTCGATTATTTTCCACATTAGCTGTAAAAATAGGTTAATTTAAAATCAATTAATAGCAGTAGCTTTTATTATTCATCTGCAAATAAAGATTCTAAATCTCGATAACCACTGGCAACACGGGCAACACTAATTCCATCTTCTCTTGGATAGTAAAATATAATATAGTCATCCACAACAAAACCGCGCAGGTTTGGTACAAGCTTTCCATAAGTTTTCCCCATATTGCGGAAACTAGCTAATAATTTACACCTTAGCGCGAATGTCATCAAAAAGCTTAGAAGCTGCTTGAGGATTACTCCGAGCAATATATTCACAAATTTCATCTAAATCTTTAATTGCTGCCTCTGAAAGTGAATAATTATTCATTCAGAGGACTCCTCAGCAATTAGACGAATCTTTTCTTGCAACCTAGCAAACACAGCTTCGCCATCAGTTACTTGTCCCTTAGCAATTTGTTCAGTTCCTACAGCAATTTTCTGCCGTAATTTTTCAAGTCTCTGTTCTCTTTCTTGTAGCAGTTTAAAGGCTTCATTGATGACATCATCTGCACTAGCGAATCTACCACTTGCCAACTGTGCCTGAATAAATTGCTCTAGTTCTGGTTTAATTTGGATGTACATATTGTCTGAAAATTTTGATTACAAGTTGTTGGGCATTTATCAAAGTAAGATGATTTTGCAGAAAAAAAGAGGCTAATCACCTCCTTTGTATTTTATCAACATCAAATAATCTATCTTCTAATCAAGAAGTTTACAGAAAAATGAATATTAAGTTTGGCAAAATGCGAACAAGTTTTAGCTGTTGGATTTTGTCATCACCTCTGCTCATTTACCGCCGTAAAAAAAGGCAATTTCTTTTTCTTTCAGGGGTGCAAAACCTGCCTCGATAAGCAATTGGTCAAGTTCTGGCTGGGGAATGTGTTTGGCACCAATCCGCACAATCCGCGATCGCATGGTATTGGATACACCACTACGTTGTCTATTCGCCTCTAGTGCCATCACTTTGCTATACAGTTCTAGCTTTGCAGGCGGAATTGGGGAACCATCAAAATCAATTCCCTGGGCGATCGCTTCGTCAATCGCATCAGCACCTTTGGTTGTGGCATTTACTGGATTAGTTTCAGCAGGCATGACATTTGCTCTCAAAGCTATAGGTAGATTTTACCAGCCTGGCTGAAACCAAAAGATTTTTGAAAAATTAATTTTGAGACAGTTGGATTCTGTATGCGTATACACTTGTCACTGATTGAGATTTTGATTTAATCTCAACCCAACGGTGTAGCAATAGGTGATACTATGTCTGACGCCCAAATTCCTCATAATCAAGAGCGTATCCTGGAAAAAGCTCTGACCAACAAAATCATCGATGATTACTTTGAAAATTCCGAAAGTTGGCTCAGGGCTATTTTACGAATGTGTATCTTCTCTTTGGCGTACCTGAATAGACAATCAGTATTTATAGTTGAATGTCCAAATCAAGCCGTAGCCAAACGCCTGAGTCGCAAAACCTATCCTTTTCGAGGACTCATATATTATTTAACCGACAACTTTAATTGCGGCGATGTCTACGACGGGCTACGCCTACGCACTTTATTTTGCTACCAGAAAACTCAAGATGGTACTTGGCATTGTTTTGATACCAGTACTAACTCTTGGGAACCCTTCCTCCATTTGCAATCATGGACAACGCCAACTGAATAGTTTAAATTACCGCCCTACCACAAGCCAGTATGACTGAAACAACCGTTCGTAAACAGTATAACCAAATGGCAACCTTCTACGACCAACGTTGGAGTAGCTATATCACCAATACATTGTCCTTTCTCAAAACTTGGGCGCATATTTCACCAACGGCTAATGTGTTAGATGTTGCTTGTGGTACAGGTGAGTTTGAACGGCTACTGTTAACATTAATCACGTTGGCGCGTTACCGAACCGCCAACGAATGCTCCTAAAATTGTACCCATCCATATTCCTGTTGTACTGCCTTGCCAGGTTGCACCCGGCGTTACCCAGACATTACACATCACCTTTAAACCCCAAGGTTGGTTTTGACACTTCTGGTTATGCAGCATCGATGTCATTTGTCCACCGATGTAACCACCAAATAATCCTGATGTCAGAGCTAAAAAGGTACAAATTAAAATGCGATTTTTAGTCATTATTTATTGGGTATGGGGCATGATGATTCTAACCATTCCCCACTCCCTACTTCCTATTTTCTAATCAGCCTGTATTTCTCATCCCAGCAGCAATACCATTAATAGTTAACAAGGCTCCTCGCAATAACTCACCTTTGCTGTAACGGGAGTGGATCACGCCAGAAGTAGCAGTAATATTCCGGGACTGTCGCAGGCGTTTGAGTAGGGAGACTTGGATGAATCCTAAGGGTACAATCGTACCATTGCGTAACTGTACTGAACGTTGCAATACAGGATCACCATCCAAAAGTCGATTGTGTCCGGTAATTTTTAGCACTAAATCTCTGGTGAGATAGAATTCGTTGGCAATTTGCTCAAATACTTTCTCCAGCCGGACTTTGTCTTCAGGGTTCGCTAATTCTTGGACGTAGTGATGTGCCATTTGCATATCTACTTTAGCTAAGGTCATTTCTGCCTTGGAAATCACCATTTTGAAGAATGGCCATTTCAAATAAAAGTAGCGTAGCAATTTCAAATGTTCTTCTGGCTCTTCATTCAAGAATCCCTGTAAGGCTGTGCCAATACCATACCAGGAAGGCAGCAAAAACCGGGTTTGTGTCCAGCTAAATACCCAAGGAATAGCTCTAAGGCTACTTAAATCTTTTTTACCAGAGGGACGACGCGCTGGACGGGAACTAATTTGCAACTGGCTAATTTCTTCGATGGGGGTGACTTGGTGGAAAAAGTCGATAAAATCGGGTTGCTCGTAAATCAGATTACGATAATGCTGACGCGATCGCACTGCTAATTCTTCCATGATTTCATTCCAAGGTTCAATATCATCAAACCCTGTCCGCAACAGGCTAGCTTGAATTACAGCAGTAGTGATTGTTTCCAAATTATACAGAGCTAAATCTAGTAAGGAGTATTTGGAAGCTAAAACTTCTCCTTGTTCGGTAATCTTGATGCGCCCATTAATGCTGTGTCCCGGCTGAGCTAAAATCGCCTCGTAAGCTGGGCCGCCACCTCTACCTACAGAACCACCACGTCCGTGAAAAATGCGTAAATTCAAACCGTATTCTTCAGCGATTGTTTGCAGTGATTTTTGGGCTTTGTGAATTTCCCAGTTACTACTTAAAAAACCAGAGTCTTTGTTGCTGTCAGAATACCCCAACATTACTTCTTGGAGGTTAGGAGTGAGGGGGGAAGCAGTGGTGGGGATCAAAGGCAAATGCAAAGATGAGGAGATGTTTTCTTGGCTGGCGTCAATTGCTGCGTAACCACCTGCTAATAACGCCCGATATAACGGTAGTTCAAATAACTGCCGCATGACGCTTCTAGAGCGTTGTAAGTCTTCTACTGTCTCAAATAAGGGCACAACTTGAATTGTCCCGACAGCAATGGCGGGGTCAAAGAGTCTAGATTCTTTAGCTAACAATAAAACTTCTAGGACATCGCTTACTTGGCGACACATACTAATAATGTAAGTTTGGCAGATGTTGACACCAAACTCTTGTTGTAGCGATCGCAAGATACGGAAAGTTTGAATGACATCGTTGGTTTTGTCAGAAAATGGTAATTCTGCTGGAATTAACGGCCGGCGGGTTTGCAGTTCCCCGGTTAGCCAAGTAACTCTCTGTGCTTCTGAGAGTTCGTTGTAAGATTGCGGCAAGACTTGCAGATATTCCAGAATCTCATTGAGTGCATCAGAGTGTCGAGTCGATTCTTGGCGGATATCTAACTGAGTTAAGTTAAAGTCAAAAATTTCTACTTGACAGATCAGGTTTTCTAATTCCCGACAGCTTAAACCTGTTTCGGTCAAGTTCCGGTGAATCAATCGCAGTTCTGCTAAAAACTCTGACCCTGAACGATACATGGGGGTGTCTTCGTTTTTGGGCGTTTCTCGATTGTACAAAGCTACATTGCGATCGCGGGTATTTTCTAACCGTCTCAGTACATACGCCAGTTTCAAGCGATAAGGTTCTTGGCGATAACGCAGAGCTAGTGCATCGTACACATCACTTAACTGGGATTGATCTAACTCTAGCGATTCCAATAAATCTGGTAAAACATCACTCCAGTGCATCGATACACTCAACAATTCAATCAGCTGTTTCACTGATTTAATGTATCTCTCTAACACCATTTTGCGCTGATAGCAAGCTGTCTGCCAGGTGGTTTCTGGTGTAACTGATGGGTTACCATCTCTATCTGAACCTACCCATGAACCAAACGAGCAAAAGTTTTTCCTCGGTGGTTCTAACCAAGCAAATGTCTGCCCCAAAGCATATTTGAAGCGTTTATATAATTGGGGAATGCCATCAAATAACACTTCTTGGAAGTAATGTAGGGCATAATCTACCTCATCCAATACCGTGGGTTTAAACTGGTGCAGTTCGTCTGTACGCCACCACAAACGAATTTCTTCTAGCAGTTGTTCTCGCAAATCTGCTGCTTCCCAAGGATATCCCCCTAGGGTGCTGTCAGTACGATTTTCGACTGCATCCAGTTTTTGCAGGAGGTTGACTACCTGTCGTTGTTTATCGCGGATGGTGTGACGCACAATTTCCGTTGGGTGCGCTGTAAATACTAAGCGCACATCCAACTGTGAAATTAGGCGTTGAATTTGCTGGGGTGGCACATTCAACTTAAATAAATGGGGAAACAAGGTAGCAAAAGTACCTTTTTGTTTTCCTGGGGATTTAGTCACCCAACTTTTGGCGCATAAATCTATTTCTATGCCTTTATTAACAATGGGATCATCTTCATTTTGATTGGAGGAATAAGTAACATTTGATCTAGTTTCCTCCTGAATGACTGTTTCTGGTTCTCCATCCACATAGCGGGTCAATTGCTGCCGTTGTTCATATTCCTGCTCTATGATGTTAATCAGCTGAAAATACAGAGCAAAGGCTCGAGCAGCTCGAATTGCCTCGTTGATGTTGAGTTGTTCAATCAACTTAACGGCAGATGAGGCTTGGTCATTAGTCGCTTGTCCTTCTGGTGAACACAAATCGCGCAATTGCCGCAATAAATCCACCATGTTTTGACCACATTCTTGTCGGAGTACAGATTCCCACAATTCCTCCACTACTTGGAGACGATGACGCAAAAATAATTCCGACGCGGGGTAAAAATTCGCCGCATGAGACAAAGAGTATAAAAGAGAACTCATATTTTCTGCTCTTGTAAAGCCGATTACTGTTTACATCTTTAGTTTTGGCAATTTCTGCTCATGGTTTTACCCCTGAGTATTCTCGGTTTTAAATATAATTGTTAACTTTGATTGCTAAATTCATTGTCATTTGGGAAAGGGAGAATCGGCAGGCGATCGCCGCGAAACAATTCTTCACTGGCTTGTCCCATAGATTCTAGGGCTTTTACTGTGGCCTTTTCTGTGGTGAGCAGCAGTAGTATAGACGCTGTACCTATTTGTAAAAGGAAAGATTGGGGAATGCTAAACAAAACCAGATTAAATCCGGGTTCAGGTGAGGATTGTTGGGTGGTAGGAGTCATTGCTAATTCTTGGTTGTTGGCAAATGAGTAGAATGAAACGCAAAATTCAATATCTGTGAGACTTTCCAGCCTACAAGTCTATCTTGGCCGATTTTGCCAGCCCATAAGGTAACAAAATTGTTAAAAAAAAGTTCCCAAGTATGATAAGCCTATGTTTCTAGTTTACAAGTACAGGTACTTCCAATTGCCTTTTCCAGTGCTGAGTACTGAATGCTGAGTTCATATTTTATTGACCAATGACCAATGACTAAAGTTAACTGCCCATGAAAACAGTATTACTAGATAGTCAGCAATCCCTAGTGCAATGGGTAAGCCAAGCAACAGGAATCAACTCTTTCGGGGTGAAAGTCCGGTTGCGGGGAAATGACCTCCACATTCTTTGTGAAGGCTCAGAGTGTCCTCAACGCTGGCACACTCTATCTGACCTGCTTCACGCACTACAGCAAACAGACTTGGATCGTATTACAAGTAGCGAACAACCCTCAATATACCAAGTATTTGTCTATGGGCGGAAGAAAGGAGAACATCGCCCCAAATGGTGTCATCGGGTTTATTTAAACCAACTGGAACGCCATCTAGAACAGGTAGAGCAAGCCTTAGAAGATGCGGAAAAATCCACTCAAGTGGGTGGGGCGTTAATTATCTCGAATGAGAGTTTGGCACGGCGGGGAGACCCCAATGCGATTGCGCGCTATCTTAGTGAAACCTTGAGTCCATTGGGCGTGTCGGTACAAGTAAAAACCAAACAACACAGTCCCAAAGATCATAGTCAAGCTGTCGCTAACCGCTTGTGGATATTTTGTCAGTCGAGTTATAGTCCTGACTCATCATTGCTAGCAGAACCAATCGCCCAGCAGTTACGGCATTTGAAATTGGCTGGTTACCAAGATGCAGTGATTGTTTCCCAAGTCAGTGGTGAAACAGCATCTGATTGGCTGCTCAGAGTGGATTTGCGCCCCCCAGAGGTAATGCTCAAGGAATGGGCGCGTTGGGGAGATGTGCAGGCGATCGCGCGGCTATTAACTGAGGTATTGTCAGAGTCTCAAGTTGCTGTCCAAGCTTCTCTCCAAGAATCAACTCTACATGTCTTTTGCACCCCGGCTGTTGACCCCTTAGAAACTGCCCCAGCACCAGATAAAGCACATTGCTTGGAAGTGATATCCCGCCAACTCGCAGGAATCGCCCCTCAAGGCATTCTCGCCGCTACTGTTTATGGACAAAAAACCTCGGACAAGCAACCAGCATGGATTGACTGGCTGACTTTACCTGCAACAGAGCATCCAGCCTTGGCCCCCTTGCCGTTAGAATTGGCAAGTGATGGTGATGAACCAGCCATCATTTTTTTACTAGAGCGCTTACTCAACCCTGATTTGGATTGGCGGTTAAAAACAGGCGGTATTCGGGTACTTTTGCTACGTAAAGGGGATTTATTACACATCATGTGTGATGCTCCTATTTGCCCCGCTCGGTCACAAGTAGCCAATAAAGTCACTCAGTTTTTACGTCAGTTAAAAATGCCTGGTATTGCTGGGGTGCGGATCTACGGACGTCGGGCTGGTAATAAGGAACCTTTTTGGCATCATGGGGTAGATTTGGTGCAACGCCAACGTTTAGTTCCAGAAGCCACCCCTGAATTTGCGGCGACTGCGGAATACGTAAGTGATTTGTTAACTAATGAGACCAACGAACCAGTTTTACGTAATGATTTAACCTCAGAGGAAGTTCAAAGTTTTGTTTCGGAAGTAGCACGAGATTGGACTACCACTACAAAAAAGTGGCTACTGGGAACGCAGATATTTACACAAAGTGGTCAATCAGCAGAGCAAAACCATGATGTTCAAGGACTCAAGGTAGCTCTAGTCTGGGGTACGCTGGGATTACTGCTCACTTTACAAACTGATTGGATCTTGGGCTTAATTGTCACTCGCACTAGACCAAGTTCGCCACAGGTCGCTAGTGTTACACCTGCTGTTGCTGACCAAGAGCCATCATTAAAATCTGAGGAAAATCAAAGTGAAAGAACAGCATTTTTTACCAGCACTGCACGTAAACAATCCACTCAAAATAAAAATAATGTATTTAACTCTTCTGGGTTCACTCAAGGTGATGATAAACAGGACAGAACTTTCACAAATGCACCACTAAAAGAAAAAGCTAACGCCGCAGCTATATTATTGGCAGCGCGATCGCCAATGCCTAGTTTCAATTCTCGGCAACTAGATGAGCAATTAGCATTGTACAAACAGCGAATTGCCAAAAAAGGTAAACCCGTGGATGTATTAATTATTGGTTCCTCCCGCGCCTTGAGGGGAATTGACCCAGTAGCACTTTCTCAAGCTTTAGCCAAGCAAGGTTATCTCAATATTGACGTTTTTAACTTTGGGATTAACGGTGCTACCGCACAAGTTGTAGACTTAATTATTCGTCAAGTCTTAGAGCCATCAGAACTACCAAAACTAATTTTGTGGGCAGATGGTGCTCGTGCTTTTAATAGCAATCGAGAAGATGTGACATTTAAGGCGATCGCCGCATCAGAAGGTTACAAACAGGTATTACAGAAAGCACTAACCACCAGCAGTGATGAATCCCTACAAACTTCAACAAATTCTGTTGCTCAGACTCAAGCAGTACAAAAACCAGAAAATAATAATTGTCAAGTAGTAAATAAGTGGTTAAATCAGGCAGTAGCAAATGTTTCTATTAGCTACCAAAACCGCGACCAGATTCAAGCTTTATTGCATCAACAATTACTGGCATTACCTTTAGTTAGCAGTACACAAAATGTTGCATCACAGACACAGATCGACACAGACAATACAGAACTAGAAATACCTCAGCAGGCAGTTGATTTTGATGGCTTTTTAGCTTTATCTGAGCGTTTCAATCCCATTAAACATTATCAAAAACACCCCAGAGTAGCCGGAAATTACGACAACGACTATAAATATTTCCAAGTAGCAGGTGAACAAGATGCTGCCTTTCAAGAAATTTTGCAGTTTACCCAATCTCGGAATATTTCTTTAGTCTTTGTCAATATGCCCCTGACTGCCGACTATTTAGACCCAGTACGCACAAAGTATGAACAAGAATTTCAACAACATATGTTACGCCTAGCTACTAATCCTAACTTTATTTATAGAGACTTAAGCCAACTTTGGCCAAAAGCTAATGATTACTTTTCTGATCCCAGCCATCTTAACCGCTTTGGGGCATACGAAGTCTCGAAAAAGTTAGCTAATGACCCAATGATTGCTTGGCCAATCAAGTAAAGTGCTGAGTGCGCTCGCCCTGAGCGAAGTCGAAGGGGAGTGCTGAGTAGGGAGATGAGGGCACAAGGGGAATAACCAATGACTAATAACTAATGACTAATGACTAAAATATGAACTTCATTTCAATTTTCTACGGACTATTTTTGTTGAGTGTATTAGGAATTTACTGGTCTGTGACTCACCAAAAGTTACGGCTGTGGACGTTACTGATTGCTAGCCTGGTTTTCTATGCTTCTTTAAACTTGCAGTACATTCCATTACTATTAGCACTAACTTTTATTAATTTTCGTCTAGGTCGAGAAATTGGCAAAAATACCTCACCCGGACAACATGCTATTGACTGGCAAATTTCTAATGAAGAGTGGCAGTTTGCCCAAGCTGATTGGAGCCGTCGCCGTTTGAAGTTGTTGTGGCTAGGTGTAATTTTAAATGTTTTATTGTTACTGGGATTTAAATATTTACCAGCTTTTTTCAAGTATGCTTTTAATCTGCAAATCAATTCACCAGATTCATCTTTTAAATTAATTGCACCTTTAGGGATTTCGTTTTTCACTTTTGAGTGTATTGCCTATTTAGTAGATGTCTATCGTGGTGCGCCAGCTACTGAACAGTTTCTCAAATTTGCTACATATAAATTATTTTTTGCCAAACTAATTTCTGGTCCAATTACTCGTTACCACAGTCTATCTACACAATTCAATACACTGCATTTGCCCACCACCGATAAAGTAACAGAGGCGCTGTGGTTAATTGCTAGGGGCGCAGTCAAAAAAGGTATTTTGGCAGACCATTTGGGAATTTTTGTTGATTTATGTTTTGGTAATCTGCAACGAGCGGGTAGCGCTGATCTTTGGTTAGCTACATTTGCTTATGGTTTGCAGTTGTATTTAGACTTCAGTGGTTACGTAGACATTGCCCGTGGGAGTGCTTTACTCTTCGGCTTAGTTTTACCTGAAAATTTTGATTATCCTTACTTCAGCACCAGTATTGCCGAATTTTGGCGGCGTTGGCACATGACTTTGGGAGATTGGTTACGAAATTATATCTATTTTCCTTTGGGCGGTTCGCGTCAAGGTTTGACTCGCACCTGCGGGAATTTGTTTATTGTGATGTTAATTGCTGGTATCTGGCACGGTTCAGCTTGGGGTTTTATTGTTTGGGGCGTATTTCACGGCTTGGCCTTGGGAGTGCATCGACTGACCGATGTGATGAGCGATCGCTATGAAAATTTAGCACATTTCTGGCAAAATCCTCTGGGTATAGTTGTTGCTTGGTTCTTAACCCAACTGATGGTTTTTACCTCTTGGATTTGGTTCCGTCTTCCTAACCTTCAGGATTCTTCTTGGGTAATTCAACATCTTTGGGGTCATTCTGCTGACCAACAGTTTGCTCAAAAGGTTTATGTGGAAGCCTTGAATATGAGCCAATATCAACTTACTTGGTTACTAGGAATGCTAGCTGCCTTGATGGGTATACTCTATGCCTTTAATGGCAGGCTGAAGTTAGAATTCAACTGGCCTGTCAAGCTCGTCTTCGTACCACTATGCCTCTATGCCGTGTGGTTGTTAGCACCTGAAGGCAGTTTGCCTTATATATACTTTGATTTTTAATTACGTTGTTAAGGGTAGAGGCGGTCTTTCGCCTTTGATTTGTGACTCAATATAAGTAAATTTAATGTTTGTAACAAAAATCATAATAAAATTAATACTTGGCTGAACGTAAATACATGTTACGTTTATTAGAACAGACGCACAAAAATGCGTCTAATTCATTTCATTAAAAAACCTCATTGCAATCATAGAAACTATGACAACCACCTTACAACAGCGCTCCAGCGCCAACGTATGGGATCGGTTTTGTGAGTGGATCACCAGCACCGACAACCGGATTTACATCGGTTGGTTCGGCGTAT
>JAESGC010000030.1_pt1 | contig 122621 bp, 104 predicted proteins | sample 9266221 | NCBI WGS metagenome assembly JAESGC01 (sample SAMN14515568, study PRJNA621660) | algae metagenome | isolation source: Trichormus sp. ATA11-4-KO1 and co-occurring heterotrophs from soil, at the... | place: Chile: Atacama Desert, Tarapaca Region | collected 2009-05-22 | reverse complement strand
GGTGGCGTGGCCAAGGTCGCGCCTGCTCCGGCCGCAGCACCTGCCGTTGGCGGTGCACCGGCTGCCAAGCCGATGTCGGACGAGGCGGTGCTGAAACTGTTCGAGCAGGGTTCCTACGATCTCGTCCCGCACGACAATATGAGGAAGACCATCGCCCGGCGTCTGGTCGAGGCGAAGTCGACCATCCCGCATTTCTATCTCACACTCGATTGCGAGCTGGATGCGCTGTTGAAACTGCGTTCCGAGCTCAATGCCGCCGCCCCGATCAAGAAGACCGACAAGGGCGACGTGCCAGCCTACAAGCTCTCGGTCAACGACATGATCATCAAGGCGATGGCGCAGGCGCTGGTTGCCGTGCCCGATGCCAACGCCTCGTGGACCGAGACCGCGATGGTCAAGCACAAGCATGCCGATGTCGGCGTGGCGGTGTCGATCCCGGGCGGGCTGATCACGCCGATCGTCAGGAAGGCGGATCAAAAGACCTTGTCCGTCATCTCCAACGAGATGAAGGATCTGGCAAAACGGGCGCGCGACCGCAAGCTGAAGCCGGAAGAGTATCAGGGCGGCACGACGGCTGTCTCGAACCTCGGCATGTTCGGTATCAAGGACTTTGCCGCCGTCATCAATCCGCCGCATGCGACGATCCTGGCGGTGGGTGCCGGCGAGGAGCGGGCGGTGGTCAAGGGCGGCGAAGTGAAGATCGCCACCGTGATGTCCGTTACCCTTTCGACCGACCACCGTGCCGTCGACGGTGCGCTGGGTGCCGAACTGCTCGGTGCCTTCAAGCGCATCATCGAAAACCCGATGGCTATGTTGGTTTAGGCGGCCGGGTTGGGCCGCATGAAAACCATCCTCTGCTACGGCGATTCCCTGACCTGGGGCTACGATGCCTCAGGTCCGGGGCGCCATTCGCTCGAAGATCGCTGGCCGAGCGTGCTGCAAGCTGAGCTTGGCGCCGATGTCCATGTCGTCGCCGAAGGGCTGAACGGCCGCACCACTGCCTTTGACGACAATTTTGCCGAGGCCGATCGGAACGGCGCTCGCACTTTGCCAACGGTTCTTGGCACGCATGCGCCGCTCGATCTCGTCATCATCATGCTCGGCGCCAACGACATGAAGCCGTGGATCCACGGCAATCCGCTGGCGGCCAGGCAAGGCATGGCGCGACTGGTCTCGATCGTACGCGGCTATGATCACGGCATGGGCTATCCGCCGCCACGGGTGCTCCTGGTTTCGCCTCCGGTGCTTAGCCACACGACCAATTCCGAATACAAGGAAATGTTCGCCGGCGGCGACAAGGCCTCGCAGCACCTTGCGCCGCTCTATGCGGCGCTCGCCGAGGAAGTGGGCTGCGGCTTTTTCGACGCAGGTACGGTGGCACGAACGACACCGCTCGACGGTGTTCATCTCGACGCCGACAACAGCCGCAGGATTGGTGCGGCGTTGGTGCCGAAAGTGCGTGAGCTGCTGGGGTTGTGATGGCAGCGGCGACAACCATTCGCAGGGCCGAGAAGCGCGATGCCGCCGAGCTCGCTATTCTGGTCGATGTAAGCTCGCACGGTTTCGCGTCGTGGTTCTGGTACGGGGCGGTGCTTGACGGTTCCAAGGAAACCGCCTTTGAACAGGGGCGCTCTTTCATGCGTTCCGACACCGAACAGGCCGCGTGGAAAGACGCCAGCCTGGCCGTGATCGGCGAGGAAGTTGCTGGCGTCGTCATCGGTCATCCGATCGAACCGTCGATCGTCGACGCGGAGGCGCCGCATCCGGTCATCGAGCCGATCCTGGCCTTGCAGAAAACGCTGGTCGGCCACTGGTTCCTCGACAGTCTTGGCGTATACGGGCACCATCGCGGCAGGGGGCTCGGCAAGCGGCTTCTCGACCACGAAATCGCACGCGGAGGCGGCAGGCCGATGAGCCTGATCACCGAAAGCCACAACGAGACGGCGCTCGGCCTCTACGGGTCGCGCGGATTCGTGGAAGTGGCCCGCAAACGCGCTGTACCGCTGTTAGACAACAGCAAAGAACATGGCTGGGTGCTGCTGACGCGCGGCGCCGCTTGATGAGAAGGCAGGAAGAACATGGCTGACAATTACGACGTCATCATCATCGGTTCCGGTCCGGGTGGCTATATCGCGGCCATCCGCTCGGCGCAGCTCGGCTTCAAGACGGCGATCGTCGAGCGCGAGCATCTGGCCGGTATCTGCTCCAACTGGGGCTGTATCCCGACCAAGGCGCTGTTGCGTTCGGCCGAAATCCTCCACTACGCCGAACATGCCAAGAATTACGGCCTTAAGCTCGAAGGCACGATCACGCCGGACATCAAGGGTATCGTGGACCGTTCGCGCGGCATCGCCCAGCGCATGAACAATGGCGTCGGTTTCCTGATGAAGAAGAACAAGGTCGACGTGATCTGGGGTGAAGCCAAGATCACCAAGCCGGGCGAGATCGTCGTTGGCAAGACCTCGAAGAAGCCGATGGAGCCGATGGGGCCGATTCCGAAGGGCACCAAGGGCGAGGGCACTTATACGGCCACGCACATTGTGATCGCCACGGGTGCGCGGCCGCGCGCGCTGCCGGGCATCGAGCCGGACGGCAAGCTGATCTGGACCTATTTCGAGGCGATGGTGCCGCCGCAGATGCCGAAATCGCTGCTGGTGATGGGCTCCGGCGCCATCGGCATCGAATTCGCCTCCTTCTACCGCACCATGGGTGTCGATGTGACCGTGGTCGAGATCATGCCGCAGATCATGCCGGTCGAAGACGCCGAGATTTCCACCTGGGCTAAAAAGCAGCTCGAGAAGCAGGGCATGAAGATCCTGCTTGAGACCAAAGTCACCAAGGTTGAGAAGGGCGCTAATTCCGTCACTGCAACAGTCGAGGGCAAGGACGGCAAGACACAGACGATTACCGCCGACCGCATGATTTCGGCTGTCGGCGTCCAGTGCAACACCGAGAATCTCGGGCTGGAGACGGTGGGCGTGAAGATCGATCGTGGCGCCATCGTCATCGACGAATTCTGCCGCACCAATGTTCCAGGTATTTATGCGATCGGCGATGTCGCCGGGCCGCCCATGCTGGCACACAAGGCCGAGCACGAGGCCGTTATCTGCATGGAAAAGATCGCGGGCCTTCATGTCCACCCGATGGACAAGCTGAAAATCCCCGGTTGCACCTATTGCAGCCCGCAGGTCGCGTCCGTCGGCCTCACCGAGGCCAAGGCCAAGGAGCAGGGCAAGGATATCCGCGTCGGCCGCTTCCAGTTCGTGGCCAACGGCAAGGCGGTTGCGCTCGGCGAAGACCAGGGCCTGGTCAAGACGATCTTCGACAAGAAGACCGGGCAGTTGCTCGGTGCCCATATGGTGGGAGCCGAAGTGACCGAACTCATCCAGGGTTTCGTGGTCGCCATGAACCTGGAAACCACCGAGGAAGAGCTGATGCACACCATCTTCCCTCACCCGACCCTGTCGGAGACGATGAAGGAAAGCGTGCTCGATGCCTATGGACGGGTTCTGAACGCGTGAAAAAGCGCTCATCCGCGCTTCTGACCGTGGAACCGGAACGCTGCGGGAAACGTTGGCTTATGCGAATTTGTTCGCCAAGCAGCAAGGAGGGTGCAGATGAGCGTCAATGGCGTTGGCTGGATTGCGGCCATCATCATCGGAGGTCTGGCGGGGTGGCTGGCCGAGATGGTGATGAAGAGCAACACCGGCATTTTCATGAATATCGTTCTGGGCATTGTCGGCGCGGTCGTGCTGAATGCCATCCTACAAGCGCTGAATCTCGGCGTGTTCGGTGTCGGCTGGGTTGCCTATCTGATCACCGGCTTCATCGGCGCCTGTCTGCTGATCTGGGCCGGCCGCCTCGTGCGGCGCTGAACGCCCACACGATCCGCCATGCAAAAAAGGCCGTCGCGGCATGCACAGCGTCGGCCTTTTTCTTTGCCGCGAAAAGTCTTAGATGAAGCGCACAGCGCTTGCCGCAGGAAACAGGTTTCAGATGGTCACCGTTCTCGATCTCGTCGCCAACAAACCACGTCCCCGTCATCCTGAGAAGGCGCATCGGCCGGACCAGGAGGTGCTGCGCAAGCCGGACTGGATCCGCGTCAAGGCGCCGGTTTCCAAGGGCTATGCCGAGACGCGCGAGATCGTGAAGTCGCACAAGCTGGTGACCGTGTGCGAGGAGGCCGGCTGCCCCAATATCGGCGAATGCTGGGAAAAGAAGCACGCCACATTCATGATCATGGGCGAGATCTGCACGCGGGCATGCGCCTTCTGCAATGTCGCCACCGGCATTCCGACCGCGCTCGACGCAGACGAGCCGAACCGCGTGGCTCAGGCCGTCAAGACGATGGGCCTGACCCATGTTGTCATTACATCGGTCGACCGCGACGATCTGGCCGACGGCGGCGCCCAGCATTTTGCCGAGGTCATCCAGGCCATTCGCGCCGCAGCACCGACCACGACCATCGAAATTCTGACCCCGGATTTCCTGCGCAAGGAAGGCGCACTGGAGATCGTCGTGGCGGCCAGACCCGACGTCTTCAACCACAATCTGGAGACAGTGCCGTCCAACTATCTGACGGTGCGCCCCGGTGCGCGCTATTTTCACTCGATCCGGCTTCTGCAGCGCGTGAAGGAGCTTGATCCGTCAATCTTCACCAAGTCCGGCATCATGGTCGGGCTCGGCGAGGAGCGTAACGAAGTACTGCAATTGATGGATGACCTGCGCTCGGCCGACGTCGACTTCATGACCATCGGCCAATATTTGCAACCGTCGAAGAAGCACCATCCGGTGAAGAGCTTCGTCACGCCGGAAGAATTCCAGTCCTATGCCATCGTCGGCAAGAGCAAGGGCTTTCTTCTCATGGCTTCGAGCCCGCTGACGCGTTCCTCGCACCACGCTGGCGAGGATTTCGCCCGCCTGCGCGCGGCACGCGAGGAGCAGCTCAAGAAATCCGCTCAATAAGCCGGTTTCATGCCGAAATTCGAGGCGACGCGGCGTGTATCGCACAGTCCGGACCAGATGTTCGCGCTGGTCGCTGACGTTGAGCAGTATCCGCAATTCCTGCCGCTGTGCGAGGCGCTTTCGGTTCGCTCGCGACGCGAGCGTGACGGGCGTACCGTTCTGATCGCCGATATGAGCATCGGCTACAAGGCCATTCGCGAGACGTTTACCACCCAGGTGTTGCTCAAGCCGGACGAGCACATCATCGATGTGAAATACATCGACGGCCCGTTCAAATATCTGAGCAACATTTGGGGCTTCGAGCCGGCCAGCGACGGTTGTTTCGTCCGATTCTTCATCGACTACGAGTTCAAGAGCCGCATTTTGGGCGTGATGATGGGCACGATGTTCGACCGTGCCTTCCGCATGTTTTCCGAGGCGTTCGAGAAGCGCGCCGATGTAATTTACGGACGAAATCCTCCCGCCTGAAAAGCTGAAGCCCCTCGGCGATCCCTACAGGAGACCACCCTTGGTCAAGATAGCCGGTCTTGCCGTTGCCGTCGCTTTGCTTGCCGTCTCGCTGCCGGCTCGAGCCGAGAAGCCCCGCAATTTCATCTATACGAGTGCAGGCGATCTCGATGAGGCGATGAATGTAATTAGTCGGCAAGATATAGAAGGGGCGCAAATCGTCTACAATTGGCGGGCGTTGGAGCCGGAGAAGGACAAGTATGATTTCTCCGCGATCGAAAAGGACCTTGCCGCTCTCGATGGTCTGAAAAAGAAGCTTTTCATCCAGATCCAGGACCGTTTTTTCGAACCAGATGCGAAATACGTCCCCGGCTATCTGATGAGCGATCCGGCGTATGGTGGCGGTTTGTCTCCGCAATTCGACAATCCGGGCGAAAACAAGCCAATTGGATCCGGCTGGGTGGCGCAACAGTGGAACCCCGCCGTTCGCCAACGGTATCAGGCATTGCTCGCGGCTCTTGCAGCGCGCTTCGACGGTCGGGTTTTCGGCGTGAACCTGCCGGAAACCGCTATCGACCTCGACGAAAAAGCGCCGCCCAAAGGCTTCAGTTGCGACAATTACTTTGCCGGCGAATTAGAAAACCTGTCTTTTGCGCGAAAAGCGTTCACCAAGTCGCATGTGGTGCAATATGTGAATTTCTGGCCATGCGAATGGGACAATGATCACAATTACATGGGGCGTATGTTTGAATTCGCCAGCGCCAATGGCGTCGGGCTCGGCGGTCCCGACATCGTCCCAGGCCGCAAGGCGCAGATGAAGAACTCCTATCCGTTCTTCAACAAATACAAGGGGAAACTGTCGCTTGTCGCCATGGCGGTGCAGGAACCGACTTTAACCTACAAAAACCCGAAAACCCACAAGCCGTTCAGCAAGGGCGAGTTCGCGCGCTTTGCAGAAGATTATCTTGGCGCCGACATCATCTTCTGGAGTACCGCCACGCCTTGGCTGAAGACGAAGTAGGCTTCAGACAGCGAGCGCCTTCAATCCCATCTCAAGAGCGTGCCTGACGGTCTCGCGGCGGATGAAGTCGCGGCCGCGATTGTCGAAGATGCGCTGTTCGGCGACTGCGGGGCGGCCAGACAGCGCCATCCCGAACCAGACTAGTCCAACCGGCTTTTCCAGCGAACCGCCGTCCGGCCCGGCAATACCGGTGACGGCAAGGGTGATGCCGGCCCGCGATCGGGCGAGCGCACCGGCGGCCATTTCCCGCGCGGTTTCGGCCGAAACGGCGCCAAAGGCCCGCAATGTTGCCGGCTCGACGCCCAACATGTCCATCTTGGCCTCGTTCGAGTAGGTGACGAAACCGCGATCGACCACCGTGGAAGAGCCGGCAATATCGGTCAGATGCGCAACGATCATGCCGCCGGTGCAGCTTTCGGCCGTTGCCGCCATGATCCCGCGCGCCGCGCAGGTTTTCAGGAAACGATCGGCGAGTTCGGTGAGGTCGTTCATTCCGGTACTTCTCCGGGATAGACGACACTTGCCGTGGCGATTGCCGCTATGCCTTCCTGTCGCCCGACAAAACCAAGTTTCTCATTGGTTGTCGCCTTGATCGAGACGCGTTCGGGCGAGATGCCAAGCATATTGGACAAAGCCGCCGTCATCGCCTCGCGATGTGGGCCGACGCGGGGCGCCTCGCAGATCAGCGTGATATCGGCATTGGCGATGCGGCCGCCATGTGTGCGTACCAGCCTGGCGGCGTGCTCTACGAACAGGCGCGAGGCGGCACCCTTCCACTGGGGGTCGGAAGGCGGGAAATGCGTGCCGATATCGCCGGCACCGCAGGTGGCGAGCAGCGCGTCGGTCAAGGCATGCAGGCCGACATCGGCATCGGAATGGCCAGACAGCTTGCGATCATGCGGGATGGCGACGCCACAGAGCATGACATGATCTCCCGGCTCGAAGGCGTGGACATCGTAGCCGTTGCCGGTGCGGATGTCGGGAAAGTTCGACCGTTCGCCGTGAATCCTCTGATCCGCCATCGCGATATCCCGTGCCCAGGTGAGTTTGACGTTGTCCGGCGAGCCGGCGACGATCTTGACCGGGATGCGCGCCCATTCGGCTATCGCTGCATCGTCGGTGAAATCACTGCGGCCGGCCTGATGTGCTCTTTCATGCGCTTCGAGGATCGGCCGGAAAGGAAATCCCTGCGGCGTCTGCGCGGCATGGAGGCCAGCGCGCGGCACCGTCTCGCCGATGGTGCCGTCGCGGCCCTCGCGTTTCAGCGTATCGGCCACGGGCAAGGCCGGCAGCGCGCCCTGGTTGGCGCCGATGACGTCAATCACCCTGTCGATCAGGTCCGCATCGCAGAACGGTCGCACCGCGTCGTGGATGAGAACCCTGTCTGGCGCCTGCGCTACCAGTTCCAAAAGACCGAGACGTACTGAATCCTGTCTTGTCGGACCGCCGGTGACGATTGCGACCCGTTCGAGGTTGTCGCCTATCGCCTTGCGCAGCAACTCCTGGTCGTCGCCATGAATCACGACCACCACCTGGCCGACTTGCGGATGCGCAAGAAAGGTCTCCAGCGTATGGGCAAGGATGGCGCGGCCGCCGATGCGGCGGTACTGCTTGGGCCCCTCGGCCTGCCCGGCGCGTTCGCCGCGGCCTGCCGCCACGATGACGGCGGCAACACGGCGATCTGTGGCGACAGCCTTGATTGCGCTCGGTTCCTTCATGCGCAGACGCTTAGTCGTGGGCGGCGCGGAAGGCCAGCATTTTCCCAAATAAGCCGCAATGCATGTTCATTCTGCATTGCACAATCATTCCGATCTGGCTAGGGAATAGGCAACACTAGATATTGCTTGGTTTTTGTGCATGACCAATCCTGAGAAACTCGCCTTGCCGCTCGATGTGGGTGGGGTGGAGTTGCGCAATCGCATCTTCCTGGCGCCCATGTCCGGCATCACCGACGAGCCGTTCCGCAAACGCGCTTATGCGCATGGGGCCGGCCTTGTGGTTTCGGAGATGGTTGCCAGTGGCGAACTGGCGCGGGGCAGGGCCGGATTCGACCTGCGCATTCGCCATTCCGGCCTGCCTGTACACATGGTGCAACTCGCCGGACGCGAGGCGGCTCACATGGCTGAGGCCGCACGGATCGCTGCCGGCGAAGGCGCCGACATCATCGACATCAATATGGGCTGTCCGGCGAAGAAGGTGACCGGCGGCTATGCCGGCTCGGCGCTGATGCGCGATCTCGATCACGCATTGACCTTGATTGAAGCCGTCATCGGCGCGGTCGAGGTGCCGGTGACCGTCAAGATGCGGCTCGGCTGGGACGAAGACGCGCTGAACGCGCCGATGCTGGCACGGCGCGCCGAACAGGCCGGCGTCAGGATGGTGACGGTGCACGGCCGCACACGCTGCCAGTTCTACCAGGGCAAAGCAGATTGGCGCGCGATCGCCCGCGTGAAAGATGCCGTATCGATCCCCGTCGTCGCCAATGGCGATGTTGCCTCACCAGCCGATGCGGCAGTGATCCTCGACCAGTCGGGCGCCGATGCGGTCATGGTCGGTCGCGCTCATTATGGCGCGCCGTGGACGGCCGGCGCACTCGCCGCTGTCGCAAGTGGTGGCGAATCCGTGAGCTTGCCGGGGAGTGCCGCGGAACTTGGCGAATATGTCGTCGCGCACTACGAGGATATGCTGGCGCATTATGGCATCGAAAGCGGATTGAGGCAGGCCCGGAAACATCTCGGCTGGTATCTTGATCGACACGCCGCTGCGTCTGCTGCCGACCTGCGCAAGGATATCCTCACCAGCTTCGAACCCGAGCGCGTCATCGCCTTGTTGCGTGAGGCGTTTGCGCGCGACAGCGAAGTCGAAGCGATCAGGAGCGCGGCATGACCGTTGCGATGGCTCCAGTCGCGGACATGGCCGATGCCGCGCAGATCCTGCTCAACACCATCCGCCGTCCGGTGATCATGGTGGGGCCGGAAGGCCATATCACCTATGCCAACGCCGATGCCGAGGACTTCTTCCGCTCCAGTGCGACCATGCTGGCGCGCAATACGCTGGCCAAATTGATTCCCTTCGGCAGCCCGCTACTAACCCTGGTCGACCAGGTTCGAGAACGGCATGCGCCGGTCAACGAATACCGAGTGGATGTGTCTTCGCCGCGCCTCGGCATCGAGAAGATCGTCGACCTTTACGCGGCGCCGGTGCCGGAATTCCCGGATTCCGTCGTCGTGATGTTCCAGGAACGCTCGATGGCCGACAAGATCGATCGGCAGATGACGCATCGCGGGGCTGCCCGTTCGGTTACCGGCCTTGCCGCCATGCTGGCGCACGAGATCAAGAACCCGTTGTCCGGCATCCGCGGCGCTGCCCAATTGCTTGAACTTTCCGCCTCCGACGAGGATCGGGCGTTGACCCGGCTGATCACCGACGAAACCGATCGTATCGTGTCGCTGGTCGACCGCATGGAGGTGTTTTCGGACGAGCGGCCGATCGACCGTTATCCCGTCAACATCCATGTCGTGCTCGATCATGTGAAGGCGATCGCCCGGAACGGTTTTGCCAACCGGATCAAGATCATGGAAGACTATGATCCATCGCTTCCTTCGGTCTACGGCAATCGTGATCAGCTCATCCAGGTGTTCCTGAACCTGGTCAAGAACGCGGCCGAAGCGGTCGGTTCCGACCCGCTCGGCGAGATCACGCTGACGACGGCGTTCCGCCCCGGCATTCGCATGTCGGTGCCAGGTACGCAGGATCGCGTGTCGCTGCCGCTGGAATTCTGCGTGCACGACAACGGTTCCGGCGTCTCGGAAGACATCCTGCCGATCCTGTTCGACCCGTTCATCACCACAAAACCGAATGGTTCGGGGCTCGGTCTGGCGCTGGTTGCCAAGATCGTCGGCGAGCACGGCGGCATCATCGAATGCGATTCGACGCCGCGCGGCACCACGTTTCGCGTGCTGTTGCCAGTCTGGAAAGACCCGGCGCCGGAAATGCATGACGACGAAGGAGATCACCGCATATGACCGCTCGCGGCACCATTCTTGTCGCCGACGACGATGCGGCGATCCGCACCGTGCTCAACCAGGCGCTGTCGCGCGCCGGCCATGAAGTGCGGGTTACGTCCAATGCCTCGACCTTGTGGCGCTGGGTGGCTGCGGGCGAGGGCGACATCGTCGTCACCGACGTGGTCATGCCCGATGAGAATGCCTTCGACATGCTGCCACGCATCAAGAAGGCGCGGCCAGAACTGCCGGTTATCGTCATGAGCGCGCAGAACACTTTCATGACCGCTATCCGTGCTTCCGAGACAGGCGCCTACGAATACCTGCCGAAGCCGTTCGACCTGACCGAGCTGCTTAACATCGTGGGCCGGGCGCTCGCCGAACCGCGCCGTCCGAAGGCTGATATTCGACCGGAGGAGCAACCCGAGACCATGCCGCTGGTTGGTCGTTCGGCCGCCATGCAAGACATCTACCGCATGCTGGCGCGCATGATGCAGACGGACCTTACGGTGATGATCAGCGGCGAATCGGGCACCGGCAAGGAGTTGGTCGCGCGTGCGCTACACGAATATGGGCGTCGCAGAGGCGGGCCGTTTGTTGCCATCAACATGGCGGCGATCCCGCGCGACCTGATTGAATCCGAATTGTTCGGTCACGAGAAGGGCGCCTTTACCGGAGCGCAGAACCGCTCCACCGGCCGCTTCGAACAGGCTGAGGGCGGCACGCTGTTCCTGGACGAGATCGGCGACATGCCGATGGAGGCACAGACCAGGCTGCTGCGTGTTTTGCAGCAGGGCGAATACACGACCGTTGGCGGACGCACGCCGATCAAGACGGACGTGCGCATCGTTGCTGCCACCAACAAGGATTTGCGCACGCTGATCAATCAAGGCCTGTTCCGCGAGGATTTGTTCTATCGCCTCAATGTCGTGCCGTTGCGGCTTCCCGGCCTGCGCGAACGCGCCGAGGACATTCCGGACCTGGTACGGCATTTCTTCAAGCTTGGCGCCAAGGAAGGCTTGCAGACCAAGCGCATCGTGCCCGCCGGCATCGAGCTGATGAAGCGTTATCCTTGGCCGGGCAATGTACGCGAGTTGGAAAACCTGGTGCGCCGGTTGGCAGCACTTTATCCGCAGGATGAGATTTCCGCCGAAATCATCGAAGCCGAGCTCAAGACGGCGGAAGCGCCAGTTGTGCCCAGCGCCAACGCGCTGATCCCCGACGACCTGTCGATCAGCCAGGCGGTGGAGCACTATCTGCAGCGCTATTTCGCCTCTTTCGGCGATGAATTGCCGCCGCCTGGCCTCTACCAGCGCATCCTCGAAGAAATGGAGCACCCGTTGGTCTTGGCCGCGATGACAGCGACGCGCGGCAACCAGATCCGTGCCGCCGACCTGCTCGGCCTCAATCGCAACACGTTGCGCAAGAAGATCCGGGACCTCGGCGTCAACGTTTATCGCGGATCGCGACCGAACTGATCGCGGCGAAATCCCGCCGTCGCGAGCTTCGCGACGACGCAAACAAATTTCGGTTGATGAGGTGCCGAAAGATTTTTGTGATCGGGCGTCTTGTTGCATATTCGCCACAATGCGTTGCATAGATGCGACGCAATCATGACAGCAAGCGGCGAAATGGCTGAGCAGGCCATCACATTGAGCGGATCATTGTTTCGACGAACCGGGGTGCAGGAAGCCAGGCGGCTGATGGCGCTGCCTGGCATCGTTGCGATCCTCGGCGCGCTGCTAATGGCCGGCATTTCCTTTGCGATTCTGGTCGGGGCAACGCCGATCGTGCCCGATAGAACGACGACGCTCTGGCTGATCGGCCTCAACGCGCTGTTCATCCTTTTCCTCGCCGCACTGATCGCCCGCGAGGCGCGGCGAATCATCATGGCGCGCCGCACCGGCAAGGCTGCATCGCGGCTGCATGTGCGTATTGTGGCGATGTTCGGGCTGGTGGCAGCGGTGCCGGCGATCCTGGTCGCCATCATCGCCTCGATCACGCTCAACATCGGTCTTGATCGCTGGTTCGAAATCCGCACCAAGACGATCATCAATTCATCGCTGTCGATCGCGGACGCCTATGTGCAGGAGAACGCCCGCAACCTGCAGGGCACGACGCTGTCCATGGCCTATGATCTCGACAGCTCGCGGACGCTTTACGGGCTCGACCGCACCGGCTTCATCGACCTGATGAATAAGGAGGCTGTCGGGCGCGGCCTTGCCCATGCAGCGCTGGTCAATGCCGATGGCGGTTTCGTGCTCAGCGCCAAGACCAGTGCCGACTTCCCGATGCCGGAGCCGCCGAACGGTGCGGTCAAGGAAGCCCAGAATGGCACGCCGCTGCTGATCGAGCCACGCACGCGCAACATCATGGGCGCGATCATCAAGCTGAAGGAGATCGAGGGGCTCTATCTCTACACGATCCGTGTCGTCGATCCGGAAGTGATCAAGGCGCGTGAGATCGTCAGGGCCAATACGAGTGAATATAGTGGCCTTGAGGGCAATCGATCCTTCTCGCAGGTGGCATTCGCACTGCCTTACCTGTCCTTGACACTGATCGTCATCCTGTCGGCGATCTGGACGGGCATCGCGGTGGCCGACCGTCTGGTGCGGCCGATCCGCCAACTGATCGGCGCCGCCGACGAGGTGGCGACCGGCAATCTCGACGTTTCGGTGCCGGTGCGTCAGTCCGACGGCGACGTTGCCTCGCTGGGCGAGACGTTCAACAACATGCTGTTCGAGCTGAAATCGCAGCGCAACGAAATCCTGACGGCCAAGGACCTCGCCGACGAGCGCCTCAGGTTCTCGGAGGCAGTGCTTGCCGGCGTGACATCGGGCGTCATCGGCGTCGATCCGTTCGGCACCATCACCATCGTCAACAAGTCGGCCGAGGCAATGCTGGCCATGTCGTCGGATGCGGCGCTGGGACAGAACTTGTCCGCAGCCTTGCCGCATGTCGGTCGGGTGCTCGAAATCGGTCGCAAGTCCGGCAAGCCGGTCTATCGTGAGCAAGTCACCTTCTTCCGTGCCGGCGCCGAGCGCACTTTCAACGTCCAGGTCACCATCGAGGAAGACCAGGATCAGGACTACGAGAGCGACAAGTCCTACGTCGTGACCGTGGACGACATCACCGATCTTGTCACCGCGCAGCGCACCTCCGCCTGGGCTGACGTCGCGCGGCGCATCGCTCACGAGATCAAGAACCCGCTGACCCCGATCCAGCTCTCGGCCGAGCGCATTCGCCGCCGCTATGGCAAGGTCATCACCGAAGACCGCGAGGTCTTCGACCAGTGCACGGACACCATCATCAGGCAGGTCGAGGATATTGGCCGCATGGTCGATGAGTTCTCAGCCTTCGCGCGCATGCCGAAGCCCGAGATGAAGGCGATCGACCTGCGCGAGCCGTTGCGCGAGGCGTCCTTCCTGGTGGAGGTCAGTCGCTCGGACATCGCTTTCGAGCGCGATTTCGGCGACCGCCCGCTCAAGGGTACCTTCGACAACCGCCTGCTGTCGCAGGCATTCGGCAATGTGATCAAGAATGCCGCCGAAGCCATGGAAGGTATGCAGTTCGCTCCCGGTGGAAGCGGCGTGATCCGTATCCAGGCAACACCCAAGGACGGTTCGATCCGGGTGGACGTGATCGACAATGGCAAAGGCCTGCCGCGCGAGAATCGCCAGCGTCTGCTGGAGCCCTATATGACGACACGCGAGAAAGGCACCGGCCTTGGCCTCGCGATTGTCAAAAAGATCGTGGAAGACCATGGCGGCCGGCTGGAACTGCACGATGCGCCGGCCGACTTCCACGGCGGGCGAGGGGCGATGATCAGCATCATCCTGCCTTCGAGCGGCGCCGCATCAGGTGGCCGCGGCATGGCGGAAAACGAACGAGAAACTGAGAAGGTCGGTAATGGCGTCTGATATTCTTGTCGTCGACGACGAAGAAGACATCCGCGAACTGGTTGCCGGTATCCTGAGTGACGAGGGGCATGAAACGCGCACGGCCCACGATGCCGACAGCGCCTTGGCGGCGATCGCGGATCGCGCGCCGCGCTTGATCTTCCTCGACATCTGGCTGCAGGGTTCGCGTCTCGACGGTCTGGCGCTGCTGGACGAGATCAAGACGCTGCATCCCAACCTGCCGGTGGTGATGATTTCCGGCCACGGCAACATCGAGACCGCCGTCTCGGCCATCCGGCGCGGTGCTTATGATTTCATCGAGAAACCGTTCAAGGCCGACCGGTTGATCCTCGTCGCCGAGCGCGCGCTGGAAACCTCCAAGCTCAAACGCGAGGTCTCGGATCTCAAGCAACGCAGCGGCGAGACGTTTGACCTGATTGGTATGTCGTCAGCGATGAGCCAGTTGCGCCAGACAATCGAGCGCGTGGCGCCGACCAACAGCCGCATCATGATCATCGGCCCCTCCGGTTCCGGCAAGGAATTGGCGGCCCGCGCGATCCATGCGCTGTCGGCCCGCAAAAGCGGACCGTTCGTGACGTTGAGCGCCGCCAACATCACGCCAGAGCGCATGGAGATCGAGCTATTCGGCACCGAATCGAACGGCACCGAGCGCAAGGTCGGTGCGCTGGAGGAGGCACATCGCGGCATTCTCTACATCGATGAAGTGGCCGACATGCCGCGCGAGACCCAGAACAAGATCCTGCGCGTTCTGGTCGAGCAACAGTTCGAGCGTGTGGGTGGCACCAAGCGCGTGAAGGTGGATGTCCGTATCATTTCCTCGACGGCACAGAACCTCGAGGCGATGATCGCCGAGGGTCGTTTCCGCGAAGACCTCTACCACCGTCTGGCCGTCGTGCCGGTCTCGGTGCCCGGGCTTGCCGAGCGGCGCGAGGACATTCCCTATCTGGTCGACACTTTCGTCAAGCAGATCGCCAGGCAAGCGGGTATCAAGCCGCGCCGCATCGGCGACGATGCCTTGGCTGTGCTGCAGGCCCATAACTGGCCGGGCAATGTGCGCCAGCTGCGCAACAACATTGAACGGCTGATGATTTTGGCACGTGGCGACGATGTCGAGGTGCCGATCACCGCGGAACTGTTGCCGTCGGAAATCGGCGACGTGATGCCGCGTACGCCCAACCAGTCGGACCAGCACATCATGGCGCTGCCGTTGCGCGAGGCGCGCGAGCAATTCGAGAAGGACTATCTGATCGCCCAGATCAACCGCTTCGGCGGTAACATCTCCAAGACCGCCGAATTCATCGGCATGGAGCGCTCCGCTCTGCACCGCAAGCTGAAGTCGCTGGGTGTCTGATTATCCGCCGGCCGCTGCCACGGCCGGCTGGACCATGCCATTGTTCGATACGCGACCACCGGAATCGCGTAAGAAAGCCTAATATTTCAGAGGGTTCGCCATGCCGCGCATTGCCTATGTCAACGGACGCTATGTCGCGCACCGTGACGCCGCCGTGCATATTGAGGATCGCGGTTATCAGTTCGCAGACGGCGTCTACGAGGTGTGCGAGGTCGCGCGCGGCTTCATCGTCGACATGACCCGTCATCTTGAGCGCCTCGACAGGTCGTTGCGGGAACTGGCCATGGCATGGCCGGTCGACCGCAAGGCGCTGGCGATTATCGTTCGCGAAGTGGTACGCCGCAATCGCGTGGTCAACGGGCTGGTTTATCTGCAGGTGACGCGCGGCGTCGCTCCGCGCGATCACGTCTTCCCCTCGCCGGATACACCGTCCTCGCTGGTGGTGACGGCGAAGCGGGTCGATCCCGCCGCATCCGCCAGGAAGGCCGAGTCCGGCGTGAAGGTGATCACGGTTCCGGAGAACCGCTGGGAGCGCGTCGACATCAAGACCATTGGGCTGCTGCCCAACGTCCTGGCCAAGCAGAAAGCCAAGGAGGCCGGCGCGCAGGAGGCCTGGTTTGTCGATCCCGATGGTACCGTCAAGGAAGGCGGCTCGACCAACGCATGGATCGTGACCCGGGACGGCGCGCTGGTAACGCGGCCGGCCGACACGGGAATCCTGCGCGGCATCACCCGCACGACGATCTTCGACGTCGCAGCCAAGCTTGGCCTGCGAATCGAGGAACGGGCGTTCACGGTCGATGAGGCGAAAACGGCGCGCGAAGCCTTTGTCAGTTCGGCAACCCTGATCGCCATGCCGGTTGTAGCCATCGACGGTCAGGCCGTTGCCAACGGCCACCCTGGATCGGTAACACTTTCGTTGAGACAAGCGTTTTTTGACGTTGCGGAAAAAAGTCCGGCCTGATAACCGGCACAACAGGAATGGACATCAATATATCTCGTTCTACTTGTCGTTGTTGACGACAAGCATGTCTGCAAGCTTGACATACGCCGAGTATTTTGGCGCATTGGCATGCATACCGAAGGGGATCGGCGAAAGATAAGAACAATGGCAGAGCGTTCGCAAAATCTTCAGGACCTATTCCTGAACTCGGTGCGCAAGAGCAAGAACCCACTGACGATCTTCCTCATCAACGGAGTGAAGTTGACCGGGGTCGTGACCTCGTTCGACAATTTCTGCGTATTGCTGCGGCGTGACGGGCATTCCCAGCTCGTTTACAAACATGCCATTTCCACGATCATGCCGAGCCAACCGGTTCAGATGTTCGATGGTGAGGAAAGCCAAGGCGGCTAATTGACCAAGCAAGGTGACGCGGGCCGCAAAGGCCGCGGACAATCAACAGACGTTAAGGGCGAGGGCGGCGACAAAGCCACCCGCGCCCTCGTCATTGTGCCCGTGCTGCCGAATCATCCCAGGCAGGAGGACGACAGCGGCCGGGTGCGACTGGCACGGTCGCCCGAGGCGCGGCTCGATGAAGCCGTCGGCCTGACCCGCGCCATCGATCTCGATCCAGTCCAGACTTCAATCACCATTGTCGCGGAACCGCGACCGGCGACCCTGCTCGGCTCGGGCAAGGTTTCTGAACTGGCAGAGGCGGTCAAGGACAAGCACGCGGAACTGGCCATCATCGACCATCCGCTCACTCCGGTGCAGCAGCGCAATCTGGAGAAGGAATTGAACGTCAAGGTGTTGGACCGCACCGGTCTCATCCTTGAGATTTTCGGCGAGCGCGCCCGCACCAAGGAAGGCACGCTGCAGGTCGAACTCGCACATCTCAACTACCAGAAGGGCCGGCTGGTGCGCAGCTGGACCCACCTTGAGCGCCAGCGTGGCGGCGCCGGTTTTCTGGGCGGCCCGGGCGAAACGCAGATCGAGGCCGACCGCCGTGCCCTGCAAGAGAAGATCATCCGGCTGAAGCGTGAATTGGAGACGGTGCGGCGCACGCGCGATCTGCATCGGGCCAAACGCAAGAAGGTGCCTTTTCCCGTGGTTGCCATCGTCGGCTACACCAATGCCGGCAAGTCGACCCTGTTCAACCTGTTGACGGGGGCGGGGGTGTTGGCAGAGGACATGTTGTTCGCGACGCTCGATCCCACGCTGCGCCGTGTACGGCTGCCGCATGGCACACCGGTAATTCTGTCTGACACGGTCGGCTTCATCTCCGATCTGCCGACACATCTGGTGGCGGCCTTCCGAGCGACGTTGGAAGAGGTGGTGGAGGCCGATCTTGTAATTCACTTGCGCGATATTTCGGACCCGGACACTGCCGCGCAGGCCGAGGATGTGGAACGCATCCTGGCCGATCTTGGTGTGGATGCCGCCAACACCGACCGTGTCGTCGAGGTCTGGAACAAGATCGACCTGCTAGACGAAGGCAATCGCGACCGCCTGCTGGCGGAGAGCGCCGACGGCAGGCGTCCGCCGGTTGCCATTTCCGCGGTGACGGGCGAAGGCATCGATGCACTTAAGTCGCTGATCGAGACCCGCGTGTCGGGTGAATTGCAGCGGGTCGAAGTCACCTTGCAGCCGGCACAGCTTGGGCTGGTCGACTGGCTCTATCGCAACGGCGACGTTGTTGCGCGCACCGACAACGAGGACGGCAGCGTTTTACTTTCGCTGATGGCGACGGAAAGCGCGCGGGAAGAGATCGAAGGTCGCCTGCATCGCCGGATCCAAGGCTAGCTTGCGCTCGCTATAGCCATTTCGCCAGGATTAGTCGTCGTTTAGGGCTCGCTCTTGGCTTTCTGCCAGAGCGCTTCCATTTCATCCAATGTCGCCTGCTCCAGGCTGCCGCCTGACTGGTCCAGCGTCCGTTCCACATAGTGAAAGCGTTTGCGGAATTTATCGTTGGTGCCGGCGAGCGCGGCCTCCGAATCGACCTTGAGATGACGGCCGAGATTGACGACGGCGAACAGCATGTCGCCGAATTCGTCCTTGATCGAGGCGGTGTCGCCCTTGGCAAGTGCTTCGCGCAGTTCGGCGACCTCTTCCTCGATCTTGTCGAGGATCGGAGCGGCCTCGCTCCAATCGAAACCGACACGGGCCGCTTTCTCCTGCAGCTTCAACGCCCGGGTGAGAGCGGGCAGGGCGACCGGCACGGAATCCAGGAACCCGTTGCCATGATCCTCGGGGTCCTGCCCGCGCTCCAGTCGGGCGGCGCGACGCTCCGCCTTCTCCTCGGCCTTGATCTTTTCCCACATGCCCTTGGCCATGCCGGCATCGCGCGCCTCTTGGTCGCCGAAGACGTGCGGGTGGCGGCGGATCATCTTCCTGGTGATGGCTTCGACCACATCGCCGAAAGCAAATTCACCTTCTTCGTCAGCCATTTGCGCGTGATAGACAACCTGAAGCAGGAGGTCGCCGAGTTCCTCGCGCAGGTTGTCCATGTCGTCGCGGGCGATGGCATCCGCCACCTCGTAGGCTTCCTCGATCGTGTAAGGCGCGATGGTAGAAAAGGTCTGCTCGACATCCCACGGGCAGCCGGTGACCGGCGCGCGCAGCGCCGCCATGATTTCGATGAGGCGGGAGATGTCCTTGGAGGGCTTCATGGCCGGATGCTAGCCCGCGCTCGGCAAAACGGCCAATGCCGGTATGTGGCATTGGCCGTTTGTCCACAGTCTGGCTGACTGTCGCGGCAGCCTAGTCGAGCACTGAAACGATCGCCTTGGCGAGCTTGTCCAGCCCATCCTCAGGTAGACCCGCTACGTTGATGCGGCTGTCACCAACCATATAGACGCCGTGTTCGGCCCGGAGCCGCTCAACCTGGTCTTCGCGCAGGCCGAGGCGCGAGAACATGCCGCGATGCTCGGCGATGAAGTCGAAGCGATCGGAATTGGACTGGCGGCGCAACGCCTCGGCGAAGGCGACGCGCAGTCGCAGCATGCGCTGGCGCATTTCCTCAAGCTCGGCTTCCCAATCGGCTCGCAGGTCCTTGTCTTCGAGGACGATACGGACCGCCGCCGCACCGTGATCCGGCGGCATGGAATAGAGCGTGCGGGCTGCGGCCAGCATGTGGCCTTGGGCCATGTCAGCTTCCGGGCCAGTCCTGCCCATGATCATCGCCGCGCCAACGCGGTCGCGATAGACGGCAAAGTTCTTGGAACAGCTGGCCGCGACCAGCATTTCCGGCACCTTGCCCGCGACGATGCGCAGACCGGCTGCATCGGCCTCAAGGCCTTCGCCAAACCCCTGGTAAGCGATGTCGACGAAAGGCAGCAGGCCGCGCGCTACCAGCAGGTCCGCCACTTCGGCCCATTGAGCCGCTGTCAGATTGGCGCCGGTCGGGTTGTGGCAGCACCCGTGCAAAAGCACGGCATCGCCGCTCTTGGCTTCCTTCAACGCCGCCAGCATGGCGTCGAAGCGCACGGTGCCGCTTTCCGCATCGAAATAGGGGTATTCCCGGACAGTCAGGCCGGCGCCGCGCATCATGGGGATGTGGTTCGGCCAGGTCGGGTTGGAAATCCACACCACGGCATCCGGCCTGGTGCGCTTGAGAAGCTCGGCCGCCAGGCGCAGCGCACCGGAGCCGCCCGGCGCTTGCGCGGAGCGAATGCGTGTGACGTCGGCGCTCTTACCGAATACGAGATCCGCCATTGCGGCGTTGAAAGCAAGGTCGCCGGCCAGACCGAGATAGGTCTTGGTGTCCTGCGTCTCCAGCAGGCGCTTTTCAGCCGCGCGTACGGCGCGCATCACCACGGTCTTGCCCGCGCGGTCCTTGTAGACGCCGACGCCGAGATCGACTTTGTCGGTGCGCGGGTCCGCGCGATAAAGGCCGATCAGGGCCAGGATCTTGTCTGTCGGCGCGGGCTGCAAGTCTTCGAACATCGGAGCGGGTTCCATCGTATAGCGCCGCCGGGCGGGCGCGGCGCTGTGATACGAAAAATGCCCGGGTATCGCCAGAGTTTTTGCATTGGCCGCCAAAGCGAACGGCCAGAAAGGACGATGCGGATATTGGAGCGCGCCTAACCGCGCCGCATGGCAATTTCGCGGAACAAAGTTCGAAGCCGTCGAGGCATCTGAGAAAGCCATGCTATCGCTTCGTCAAAAATAGCAATCGACAAAATCTACTGAGTTTATAGACTAAAGGAAATGGAGGACGCTGTGGCGCATTTCCAAATCCAGACCGCCGGTCGCAAGACCCGCAAGAATAGCAGCCCAGCAGCGCCGGCTCTTGCAGGTGCGTTCGCGCCTTATGCGGTGTTCGCCATATCCTTCCTCTTTGCCGGCGCCTTTGTCCTCGGCCTCGTGCACTGAGGCTCTCGCCAGGCAGCCTGCAAGCGTCTGGCGTTTTGTAGGAGTTGAATCACCCGCCTGTCAGCCACAACAAGGGAGAAGTTGTGATGAGCGTCGTGTTCACTTTCGTGCCCCCCAATAACACTGAACCACTGTCCAACACCGGCGATGCTCGCGTCCGGAGCGGCGATGTAGCGCCGGCGCTCGCCTGGAATGCGGGCTTCCGGTCCTGGCAACTCGAAGAACGGGGCGCGCCACTCGCAGAGCTCGATGAGGCCGTTGCGGCTCGCTTCAAATCGCTGCAACTCGTCGTCACGCATGGGGCCGGAGAACTGGATCCTGTGACGGCCGCGCGTCGCGTGGTTGCCTTGCAAGCACTGAGCGACGGCCGCATCTCGTTGCGCGTACCTGCTCGAGGCTTCGCAGACACTGAGTGGCAACCCAGCCACATCGCATTCTGGCGGCGTACGGACGAGTATCTGATGCTGTTGAAGCGGCTGTGGGCGAATGAAAGGCCGATCGACCATGAGGGGCCGTTCTACAGCGTTGCCGGCGGCTTCGTGCCGCGCAAGCAGCCTCCGAGCGTCCATGTGCCGATCCGCATGAGTGGGCTTTCCGGAACAGCGCTGAACGTTGCCGGCAAGCATGCCGACGTCTTTGAACTGACAGCCGGTTCTCCGGACGAGGCGCGGCTATTGGCAGGCCGGGTCCGCGCGGCGGCGGCAAGGCACGGTCGGCAAGGCAAGGTTCGCTTCGCATTGCCTGTTCATTGGGTTGCAGACGATGCACACGCCAATGCCGGTTTCGCAGACCTGCCTCGGTTGCCGGCGCAGGCAGCACTTTCGCTGCTTGGCTTCATCGATGCGGGCGTATCCGAGTTCATGGTTGCGGGCATCGAGACCACGGCCGATCTCGATGCGTTCGGCCATGTCGCGTCCTTCGTGCGGAACTCGCTGGCACGGCGGGACGCAGCTTGGGCCGCAAGCTCAGCCGTCGCGGCCGGCCGTTTCGATCTGGTTCAAAGATACGGCTTCTGACGCTTCGGGCAACAGATGGAGGGGCGCGGTCTATACGGATCGCGCCGCTTCCGTTTCTGCAATCAGCGAAAGCCCGGCGCGCTTTGCTGCGTCAATCTTCCCGCCAGCCTTGCCGTCTGGTTGCGGATATCGGGGACGGCGTCGATCTCGAAGAATGTGCCGCGCGTCAGCGGGCCGACAGCGAACAGCCGGTCGGAAACCGAGCCGCTTGCGTCGATCACCGCACAGTCCGGCGTGACGTCGAGACCGAGGCGCAACGGGTCAGGGCGTGCCAGGCCGCGATCAGTCAGCGAGCGGATGACGGCAATCGAACCGGTCGACACGTCCTTCACGATGCCGGTGCAGTCATAGACACGACCGACATGCAGTGTTTCCGTTTCGCGCGAGCGGCGCGGCAAGAGCCGCACCTTGCGTCCATGATCACCGTCCGGCTGCGTATCGAGGACGCGCGCTGCAAGGAGCCTTAACCGGCCGGAACGCACAGCTTCGCTCACCTTCGCATGGATCTGCGGCGCCATGCGGTGGCGGTGGATATCCCACCAGGCCTTGGTGTGTTCGAGAAAGCGGCGTTTGGCGGTAGCAGGCCAATTCTGCCAGATGCGCTGGTTGAACGGCCTCAGCCCATCGACGACGTCGCGCCAGTTGCCGCCGGCTTTTTCGGTCTCGCGCACCAGTTTGTGGAACCAGTCCACGAAATAGGAGAGCTCAGTACCAAGTGGGATGTCGGCGCTGTCGAGCTTGATCGGGTTGCCCTTCTGGTGCGGCCAGGGCAGCAGCCCGCGTCGCGATACGGCAACGACTTCGCCCTTGTGTCCACGATGCTGGAGCGTGAGCCACGCGTCGGCCATGCTGAGGCCGGTTCCGAGCACAAGCACCCGGGCGTCAGGGTCCAGTGGCGTATCTTCGGCCGAGCCGACACGGAGCGCGAAATTCTGGTCCGTGGCCGGCGCCTCGTCGTGACCGGTGGCGAGCACGACGACATGACCGACCAGGCTGGTGCCGTCGGCCAGCCGTGCCTCGACGCCGCCCTGCGTGGTGGCGACACCGATGCATTCCTGCTTCACCAGCCGCAGGCGGCCGGTAGCGCTTTCGCGTTCGACGCAAGTGGCCAGAACATGCTCGAGATAACGCCCATAGATGCCGCGTGGCGTGTAGACCGGCCCGGCATTGGCCGCGACGAGCCGGTTTTCCACGAGCCAGCGCCAGTAGTGGCCAGGATCATCGGGAAACGCGCTCATATTGGTGGCGGCGACGTTCAGGAGATGGTCGGGCAAGATGGTGGAATAGGCCATGCCCTTGCCGAAACTGTCGCGACGCTCGACCAGCGTGACACGCAAACCCGGATCGGTCGAACGCAACAGATGTGCTGTGAGAATGACGCCACTGGCGCCACCGCCAATGATGATGACGGAATTGCGCGAACGCTCGATCATCGTCGCTCCTCCCTTAAGTCCATAAGGATAGTGAACTTAAGGACGAATGCGCGAAATGGAATGCTGAAATTCTGACATTGCGTAACAATCGAATGCGCATTCGGAACGGCACGATGGAATGGTGTTGCTCGGTATGGCCGGTTGGCGGATGTCCATTCGTGTCCTTTCGCGGGGCCGGTCTGCGTTGGACGGATTCCGTTCCCGGCAGGTCTCGCAAAATATACCGATGGCGCCTATGTCCGCTTCACTCGATGATTGTGGGAGGTTCGTTTGGTGGGACGGTTTGCAGGGAAGCTGGTCGTTATCACCGGTGCGGGAAGGGGGCTGGGTGCGGCTCTTGCCATATCGCTGGCGGAACTCGAAGCCCGTCTCGTTTTGTGCGGTCGCAACGAACAAGCGCTGGCCGATATCGCGTCGATCATCGTGGAACGCACTGGAAATGCACCAACCTGTATTGCCGTCGACCTGGCTGATGTAGGCAGTGTGACTGAGGCAAGCCGGGCGATTTTAGCTTCCAACCCGACAGTCGACGTTCTGGTCAACAATGGCGCGATGTGGCTGGAGGGGCGGAAAGAGCCCTATACGGCCGATGAAGTCGCAGGCGTGGTCAACGCCGCGATTACCGGCACGTTCCTGTTCACGCAGGCGCTTCTGCCCGGGCTGGAGCGTTCGGAAAGCCCCGACATCGTTACGATCGGGTCGATCAGCGGCCTACTCAACGCGTCGTTGCATACGGTCTCGGTGCCATTCTATGCCGCCAAGCATGGCCAGTCAGCGATTGCCGAAGGATTGAAGCAGATGCTGGTCGGCTCGCCAGTTCGCTCGATCACGATCCATCCGCCCTATCTGGACGATATTTTGCCAACCGATCCCGAATGGGAGGAGGTGGCGCATCGCGCCAAAGGCGGGCGCGGCACCAACCGCGATGTCGTCGAGGCTGTGATCTTCGCGCTGACGCGCCCGCGGCATGTCACCTTGTCGATGGTGTTGGACACGGACAATGGTGGCCAATATGCCGCGCCGTGACGGCGACAAGGTTGGTGCCTTGCCGCCGTTGCCTGTTTCGGATCAGAAATGGTGACGCGTCAGCGGGCGTTCAGCAGACCCGGCTGTTTTTCGATGGCCGTGATGATCTGATATGCAGCCTTGACCCGGATCGGGTTGGGATAGCTTTTGTTGGCCAGCATGACGATGCCGATCTTTTCCGCCGGAACGAAAACGGCGTAGGCACCAAAGCCGTTGGTGGAGCCGGTCTTGTTGATCAGCACGTCATCTCCCGCCTCTTGCGGCGGAACCAGTCTTTCCACCTTGTGTGGCTTGAGAGCCATGTCCGATGAATTGCCGGCAAGCAGCACGTCGAGTGTCGTCGGATAAGAATAGGTCTCCCATCCCAGGCCCTGGGTGGTGTTGTCGACTTTGTAATATCCGGTGTGGGTGGCGACGATCGCGCCTTTCATCGCGGCATCGAGGCTGGAACTGTCCATGTTCAGTTCCAGATACCGCGCCATATCCGTCGAGGTCGTCTTGACGCCATAGGCTTCCGAACCGAACGGACCTGACGAGACTCGGATCGGCTTGTCGGCCTTCGAATAGCCGAAAGCATAATCGGCCATGCGGGATTCAGGGACCTTGATGAAGGTGCTCGTCAGGCCGAACGCGGGGAAAAGCTTCTGCTCCATCAGATCAGCGAAAGGCTTGCCCATGCTCTTGGCGGCCAATTCTCCGAAGAGGCCGATGCTCGGGTTGGAGTACTGGCGGTAGGTGCCGGCAGCATAGTCCGGCCGCCAGCTCTTGAAGAAGGCGACAATTCCATCCTGACCCTTCACGCTGTCCGGAAACTGCAGGGGCAGGCCGCCGGCGGCATAGGTGCCGAGATCAAGCAGACTGACCTTCTCGAGCGCGCTGCCAGCCAAGGCCGGCATGTATTTGACCGCTGGATCCGATAGAGCCATCGTACCGGTTTGCTGCGCATAGGCGGCAAGCGTGGCGGTGAAGGTCTTGCTGATCGAACCGATCTCGAAAATGGTGTTTTCAGTGACCTTCTGGCCGCTTTCCTTCGATGCCACGCCGTAGTTGAAGAAGTAGCGCTTGCCCTTGATGGTAACGGCAACGGCCATGCCGAGAACGTCGTTTTCCTTCATGACCGGTTCGATCGCCTTGGCGACGATGCGGCCGAGTTGACCTTGTTCGCTTTCCGCCGCCTGCGCATTCGCGCCGAGCGCGAGCCAGGCAAAAGCAACAGACCCAAGCCTCGAAAAGGTAATATTTCTCATGGCAGCTACAGCATCCTCGTGGTTGTGCGATCCGCGGCGCCTGGGAGGGCTGCGGTCGTTGATCGCTTTTGTATGTCCAAAGACCCGCATATCGAAATCCGGGCTGTAATTTGAAGCAGGGAAGCCGATCGGGTGAAGCTGGTATAGGTGGCCTGTACGCATCGAACAAACGACGATATCTAGCGCCAGCCATTAGAATAATTTGGGTGTTCCGTGGTTCGACCTCATCTTCCCCTCAACGCGCTGCGGGCATTCGAAGCTTCGGCGCGGCACCTTAGCTTCACCAAGGCGGCGATCGAGCTGTGCGTGACGCAGGCCGCCGTCAGCCATCACGTAAAGAGCCTCGAAGGCCAATTGAACGTCATCCTGTTCAACCGGCTGCCTCGCGGCCTGATGCTGACGCCGGAAGGCGAAACGTTGCTGCCGGCGCTGCGCGAGGCGTTCGACCGCATCGCCGGAACGCTGGAACGTTTCGAGGGTGGCCACTATCGCGAGGTGTTGCGCGTCGGTGCGGTGGCGACGTTGGCGGTCGGCTGGCTGTTGCCGCGCCTCGCCGATTTCCAGGCGCGGCATCCTTTCATCGATCTGCGTCTTTCCACGAACAACAACCGTGTCGACATCGCCGCCGAGGGGCTGGACTACGCGATCCGCTTCGGGGCAGGGGCATGGCATGGTGTCGAGGCGGTCCGACTGCTGGAGGCACCACTTTCGGCGCTATGCGTTCCCAGCATCGCGGAGCAGCTCCACACGCCGGCCGACGTTTCCAGGCACACGCTGCTGCGTTCCTACCGCGCCGACGAGTGGCCGCAATGGCTGGCCGCGGCCGGCGCGCCGGCTAACATGCCGGTGCCGAAGAGCATCGTCTTCGATTCCTCGCTCGCCATGATGGAAGCGGCCTTCCAGGGTGCCGGCATTGCCTTGGCGCCGCCGCTGATGTTTTCCCGCCACCTCTTGGCCGACGCCATTCGGCAGCCCTTCTCCGTTGCCGTGACCATGGGGAGTTATTGGCTGACTCGCCTGCAGTCGCGCGCCGAAACGCCGGCAATGGTGGCTTTCCATGACTGGCTGGTGGAGGCAGCGAACGCCTGATGGGTTCGACCTGCTCGACACATCTTCTCGCTGCCTGAGATCAGCTCGGAATTGGCGCGGCCCCGCGCTTTCGGCGCGAGCCAAGCGCCCACAAGCGGAACCGATCGAGATAAATGTAGATGACCGGCGTCGTATAAAGGGTGAGCATTTGGCTGAGGATCAAGCCGCCGACGATCGCAACGCCGAGCGGCTGTCTGAGCTCGCTGCCTTCGCCAAGGCCGATGGCAAGGGGGACCGCGCCGAGCAGGGCTGCCATGGTGGTCATCATGATGGGCCGGAAACGCAGAAGGCACGCCTGGGAGATGGCGTCGCGCGCCGACATGCCCTGCTTGCGCTCGGCGTCCAGCGCGAAGTCGATCATCATGATGGCGTTCTTCTTGACGATGCCGATCAGGAGGATCACGCCGATCATCGCCATGATCGAGAACTCGATGCCGAAGGCGCCAAGCGCCAGCAGCGCGCCGACACCCGCCGACGGCAAGGTCGACAGGATGGTGAGCGGGTGGACATAGCTCTCATAGAGCATGCCCAGCACCACATAGACCGCTAGCAGTGCTGCCAGGATCAGCATCGGTTCGTTCGCAAGCGATTGCTGGAAGACGTTGGCGGTACCCTGGAATCCACCGTGGATGGTTACCGGCATGCCGATACGGTCCTGGGCCGCGTTGATCGCGGCAATCGCTTCGCCCAGCGCGACGCCCGGCGCCAGGTTGAAGGAAATGGTGGTGGCGACGAACAATCCCTGGTGGTTCACCGACAGCGGCGTGTTGCCTGGGGCATAGCTGGCAACGGCCGATAGCGGCACCATGGTTTCCCGCGCCGTGCTGACGGCGGCCCCGGTCGAACTCGCCGTCTTGCCGACAGCGCCAATGGAATTGTTGGCCTGATTGACCGCGGCATCGGAAACCTGCGCCGACGCGGCGCTCTTCTGACCCGATACGAAGGTTCCAGCCACCGCGTTGGTCTTTTGCGAGCCGCTGACCGAACCGCCCGACTTGCTGATATAGACCTGCTTGAGCGTGTCGGGGTGCTGCCAGTATTCCGGCGCCACCTCCATGATGACGTGATACTGGTTGCGGGCCACATAGATGGTCGAGACCTGGCGCTGGCCGAAAGCATCGTAAAGCGTGCTGTCGATCTGGCTGACGGTGATACCCAGCCGCGCCGCCGTATCCCGGTCTATGGTGAGGTCGATGTCCAGCCCCTTGTTCTGCTGGTCGCTGTTGACGTCGGTGAGCTTGGGTTCGGTTTGCAGGGCTATCGTCAGCTTCTGCGCCCAATCGCGGATTTCATCGGCGTCGTCGCCCTGCAACGTGTATTGGAATTGGGCATTGGACTGGCGCCCGCCAGCGCGAATGTCCTGCACCGACTGCAGGAAGAGCGTGGCGCCGGGTACGACGGCGAGTTGCGTCCTCAAACGCGCGATGACCGCGTCAGCCGAAACGTTGCGTTCGGCCTGCGGCTTCAGCGCCACATACATGGCGCCCGAATTGGTCTGGCCTCCGCCTGTGAAGGCGACCGCGCTGGCGACCGCCGGATCGTTCTTCACGATCTCGGCGAAACGGTTGACCTTGTCAGACATCGACTGGAACGAAATAGACTGATCGGCTTGGACAGAACCGACCAGCAACCCCGTATCCTGCTGGGGGAAAAAGCCTTTCGGGATAATGACATAGAGGTAACCGTTGAGGCAGAGCGTGGCCAGAAGCAGCAGCATGATCAGCCGCGGATGCCCGAGCGTCCACGACAGCGTGCTGCGATAGAAGTTGAACATGGCCTCGAAGGCGGCTTCGCTTGCCCGGTAGAGGCGCCCGCGCGGACCGCGTTCTTCCTTGCGCAACAGCACCGAGCACATCATGGCCGTGGTGGTCAGCGAGACGACCAGCGAAATCAAGATCGCCGCCGAAAGGGTGACCGCGAATTCGCGAAACAGCCGCCCGATGATGCCGCCCATCAACAGGATCGGGATGAAGACGGCAATTAGCGAAACGCTCATCGACAGGACGGTGAAGCCGACCTCCTGCGTACCCTTGATCGCCGCCTGGACGGGAGACAGGCCTGCGGAGCGGTGCCGTGCGACGTTTTCAAGGACGACGACCGCATCGTCGACGACAAAGCCGGTCGCCACCGTCAGCGCCATCAGCGACAAATTGTCGAGACTGAAGCCAAGCAGATACATGACGCCCAGCGTGCCGACCAGCGAGACCGGGACCGCCACGACCGGTATCAGCGTGGCGCGTACGTCGCGCAAGAAGGCGAAGACGACCAGGATGACCAGGCCGAGCGCGATCATCAATGTGAGCTCGACCTCCTTCAGCGAGGCGCGGATCGTGTTGGATCGGTCGACGGCGACCGAAAGATCGATCGCCGGCGAGATCGACGCCTTCAGCGTCGGGATCAGATCCTTCACCCGGTCGACGGTATCGATGATGTTGGCGTTCGGCGACCTGGTCATGACGATGAGAACGGCCGGCTTGCCATTGGCCAGGCCGGAATTGCGGATATTCTCGACGGAATCGACGACCTCGCCGACATCGGTCAGCCTGACCGGGGCGCCGTTGCGGTAGGCGACGATGAGGGGACGATAGTCTTCCGCACGCAGGCTCTGATCGTTGGCATAGATCTGATACCGCTCCGGCCCGACGTCGATGGCTCCTTTCGGCGCATGCGCGTTGGCTGAGCTCAATGCTGCGCGCACGTCTTCCAGCCCGATGCCGTAATGATAGAGGGTCTGCGGCGTTAGTTCGACACGCACTGCTGGCAAAGAACTGCCCGCGACGTCGACCTCGCCGATGCCTTCGACCTGCGAAAGTTTCTGCGCCAGAACGGTGCTTGCGGTGTCGTAGATCTGGCCGCGCGTCAGCGTGTCGGAGGTCAGCGCCAGGACCAAGATCGGCGCGTCCGCCGGGTTGACCTTCCTGTAGGTCGGGTTGGAGCGAAGGCTGGCTGGCAGGTCCGCCCGAGCTGCGTTGATGGCGGCCTGCACGTCACGCGCGGCACCGTCGATGTCACGATCGAGACCGAATTGCAGCGTCACCCGCGTCGAGCCGACACTACTGGACGAGGTCATTTCATTGACGTCGGCGATTTCGCCGAGATGCCGTTCGAGCGGGCTCGCCACCGTGTTGGCCATCACCTGCGGACTGGCGCCAGGCATGGAGGCGCGCACGGAAATGACGGGATAGTCGACCTGCGGCAGTGGCGAGACCGGCAACAATGGAAAAGCCACCAGTCCCGTCGCGAACAGGCCGATAGTGAGCAGCATGGTCGCCACCGGACGCCGGATGAACGGGACTGACAGGTTCATGGCGCGAAGTCCGCGCCACGTCCCCGGGCTATTTCCGGGCCGGCGCCACGCAGGCGGGTCGCCAGCCGGTCGAACCACAGGTAGATGACCGGCGTCGTGAACAGAGTCAGCACCTGGCTGAACAGCAAGCCGCCGACGATGCTGACGCCGAGCGGATGGCGCAGTTCTGAACCGACACCGGTGCCGAGCATCAGCGGCAGTGCGCCAAGGACGGCGGCGACCGTGGTCATCAGGATCGGCCGGAAGCGCAGGAGACACGCCTGGAAGATGGCATCGCGCGGCGACTTGCCTTCGTTGCGTTGTGCGTCGAGCGCGAAGTCGATCATCATGATCGCGTTCTTCTTGACGATACCAATCAGCAGGATGATGCCGATCAGCGCAATGATGGTCAGGTCTTCGCCGGCGATCATCAGCGCAAGCAGTGCGCCGATGCCTGCGGATGGCAACGTCGAGAGAATGGTGATCGGGTGGATGAAACTCTCATAGAGAACGCCGAGCACGATATAGACCGTCACCACCGCCGCCAGGATCAGGAACAGCTCATTGCCAAGCGAGGCCTGGAAGGCACTGGCCGTGCCCTGGAAAGAGGCGGTCACGGACGCCGGCATGCCGATTTCGGCCTGCGCCTGCTGGATTGCGGCCACCGCGCCGCCGAGCGAAGCGCCCGGCGCAAGATTGAATGAAACGGTCGTCGCCGGGAACTGGCCCATATGTGTGATCTGGAGCGGCACCGTGTCGACCCGCATCTTGGCGAAGACCGACAGCGATATCGGGCCACCGCCGGTCGATGTCGGCACGTAGATCGACGAAAGCGATTTGAGGGACTGCTGCAGTTCGGGATCGGCCTCGAGGATGACTCGGTACTGGTTGGAGGCGGTGAAGATGGTCGAGACGATGCGCTGGCCGAAAGCATCGTAGAGCGCGTTGTCGACCGTGGCCGGCGTGACGCCGAAGCGGGCAGCCTGGTCGCGATCGATATCGACGAAGACGGCGAGACCACGATTAGAAAGATCGCTCGCAACGTCAGCCAGTTGCGGCAAGGTGTTTAGTTTGTCGATCAGCTTCGGCGTCCATTCGGCCAGCTCGCCGGCGCTCGCATCCTGGAGCACGAATTGATACTGCGTGCGGCTGACGGTGCCGTCGATCGTCAGATCCTGCACCGGCTGCATGTAGAGGGTGATGCCGGGCAGGGCGGCGGCTTCCTTTTTCAACCGGGCGATGACGGTCGAGATGTCAGCGGTGCGCTGCTCGTGCGATTTCAGATTGATCAGCATGCGGCCGACATTCAGCGTCGTGTTGGTGCCGTCGACGCCGATGAAGGAGGACAGGCTTTCCACGTCCTTGTCTTGCAGGATGACTGCGGCAAGCCGCTGTTGCTGGTCCGCCATCGCTGCATAGGATGTCGATTGCCGCGCCTCGGTGACGGCCTGGATCACGCCGGTATCCTGAACCGGAAAGAAGCCCTTCGGGATTTCGACATAGAGGATCGCGGTGGCCACCAGCGTGGCAAAGGTGACCGCGAGCGTCACTGCCTGCCGGTCGAGCACCCAGTTCAACATGCGACCATAGCCGCGGATCACCCATTCGAAGAAATCGTGGCTGGCGCGCTGGAAGGCGTTTTCGCGCACCTCAGAGATCGGTTGCAGCAGCCTGGCGCAGGCCATGGGCACGAGCGTCAGCGAGACCACCGCCGATATCAGGATGGTGGTGGCGAGGGTGACGGCGAATTCGCGGAACAGCCGCCCGACGACGTCGCTCATGAACAGCAGTGGGATCAGCACCGCGATCAGCGAAACGGTCAGCGAGATGATGGTGAAGCCGATCTGCTCGGAGCCCTTAAGCGCCGCTTGCAGCGGTGTGTCGCCTTCCTCGATGTAGCGCGAGATGTTCTCAATCACCACGATGGCATCATCAACGACGAAGCCGGTCGCCACTGTCAGTGCCATCAGCGACAGATTGTCGAGGCTGTAGCCGAACATGTACATGACGCCCAGCGTGCCTACGAGGGAGAGCGGTACCGACAGGCTGGGGATCAGCGTGGCGCGGGCGCTGCGCAGGAAAACGAAGATGACCAGCACGACCAGGACGATGGCCAGCGACAGCTCGTATTCGACATCGTGCACCGAGGCGCGGATGGTCGTGGTGCGGTCGGTGAGCACAGCGACGTCGACGGAATGCGGCAGCGAGGCTTGTAGCTGTGGCAGCAGCGCCTTGATGCGGTCAACCACGTCGATGACGTTGGCACCGGGCTGGCGCTGCACGTTGACGATGATCGCCGGCGTGGTGTTCATCCAGGCGGCGAGCTTGTTGTTCTCGGTGGCGTCCACCACGGCGCCGACATCGCTCAACCTTACGGGCGCGCCGTTCTTGTAGGCCACGATCAGCGACCTGTACTGATCGGCGCTCTGCAGCTGGTCGTTGGCGTTGACGGTGTAGGCGCGCGAAGGGCCGTCGAAATTGCCCTTGGGCTGGTTGACGTTCGCGCTGGCCAGCGTGGTGCGCAAATCGTCCATGTTGAGCCCGTAGGCGGCGAGCTTGCGCAGATCGGCCTGGACACGCACGGCCGGTCGCTGCCCACCCGACAACGAAACCAGGCCGACGCCGGGAAGCTGCGAGATTTTCTGCGCCAGACGCGTGTCGGCGAGCGCCTGCACGTCGCGCAGCGCCATGTTCGTCGAGGTGAGGCCGAGCGTCAGCACCGGCGCGTCGGCGGGGTTGACCTTGGCATAGATCGGCGGTGCCGGCAGATCGGCTGGCAGCAGATTGCCGGCCGCGTTGATGGCCGCCTGGACCTCCTGCTCGGCGACGTCGAGCGAAATGGCCAGGCTGAACTGCAGCGTGATCACCGAGGAACCGGCCGAGCTGATCGAATTCATCTGCTCCAGATTGGGGATCTGGCCAAGCTGCACCTCAAGCGGTGCAGTGATGGAAGAGGTCATCACGTCCGGGCTGGCGCCGGGATAGAAGGTCTGGACCTGGATGGTCGGGTAATCGACCTGGGGCAGGGCGGAAATCGGCAGGAAACGAAACGCCAGAATGCCCGACAGCATGATCGCGACCATCAGCAGCGATGTCGCGACCGGCCGCAGGATAAACGGGCGGGACGGATTCATGGCGATTGGCCGGTCTGGTTGCGCCGGTGTTTGCCGTCGCCGTGCTTGTGTGCTGAGGCATCCGGCTTGGCCGGGTCGCCTTGCTGCGGCGCGGGCGGCGTGGCTGCGACTGGTGGCGTCGCGGCATCATTGCCCGGTTGCGCCGCGTTGATCTTCATGCCGTCGCGCAACCTGTCGACGCCATCGACGACCACCGTCTCGCTGGCCTTCAAGCCGGAGAGTATCTGGGTTTTCTCGCCATTCATGGTGCCAAGCGTCACGGTGCGCACGGAAACCGTGCTGTCGGCGTTCACCACATAGACGAAGGTGCCCGGCGCGCCGCGCTGGACAGCGGCGGTCGGCGCGATGATGGCGTCGGCATGGGTGTCGACGAGAAGCCGGATGTTGACGAATTGGTTGGGGAAGAGGGCGTGGTCCTCGTTCGCGAAGGTCGCGCGCAACTTGATCGTGCCGGTCGTCGGGTCGATCGCGCTGTCGAAGGTTTCCAGTTGCCCGTCGCCCAGTTTGGCATTGCCGGTGCGGTCGAACGCGGTGACGGGCAGCGTGGCGCCCTGGCCGAGACGCCGGCGGATTGCCGAGAGCTGGTCCTCCGGCACGGTGAACAGCACGCTGATCGGCTGCAGCCGCGTGATGACCACGATGCCGTTGGCATCGCCGGGCGTTACGTAGTTGCCTTCGTCCACCAGGCGCAGGCCTGCACGGCCGTCGACCGGCGAGACGATGCTGGTGTTGGAGAGATTGACCTTGGCCGCCTGCACGGTTGCCAGGTCCGACGCCAGCGTGCCCTGATACTGCGTCACAAGGGCCGCCTGTGTGTCATAAGCCTGGCGCGTGGTGGCGCCGGTCTTGACCGTCGTTTCGGCTCGGGTCAGATCCAGTTTCGCGTTGTCCAGGAGGGCCTGGTCACGGGCCAGCTGGCCCACCGCCTGCCCGAGTGACGCCTCAAAGGAGCGCGAGTCGATCTTGGCGAGCAGGTCGCCTTTCTTGACATCCTGTCCTTCCTTGAAGGCGATCTGGACAAGCTGACCGGTGACCTGGGTACGCACCGTCACGGTGGCGAGCGATGTCACCGTGCCCAGGGCGTCGAGCGTGACGTCGACATTGCCGGTCGAGATCGTCGCGGTGCCGACGGCGGCGGGCGGCGCGGAGCGCCGGCTGAAACTGGGAGCCGGTTGCTGCGTCGGTTGCGACCGCTGCCACCACCAGTAGCCGCCGGACGCGATCACCGCCAGAACGACAAGCCATGCCAGCCAACTGCCCGATCGACGTTGCTCGGCAGCCTGCGCTTCCTTTGGAAGTTCCACACGCTGTTCCAAGGCCGCACTCTCCAGCGATTCGCCTGTTTTTTAAGACGAAGGCCCCGGCGTGTCGAATTAACAGTTCGCAAGGTTGGCTTGTCGGGACCAGTGCTCAGGGACCAATGGCGGCGCGGAAACGGAACGCGAAATCCTCCATTACGCTCGGTTCCGCATCCGAAACGGCCCAGTAGGAGAAGGCCCCGTCGTCCCATCGCAGCATTGAGAAGCCTCCACCTGTCGGCTTGGAGGGCATCGGCGTGGCGGTTCCTTCACGGGGGATTGCAACCAGCGTGATCAGGTGTTCGCGATAGCGGTAGACGAGTGCAGGCACCGGCCGATTGCCGACGACTTCGACGCGCCCGCCGACGAGCGAGAAACCGTCCTTGGTCAGATCCGGCGCAGGAGGAGACACACCGATCCTGGCATCCAGCCACGGTTTCACCGTATGGCGATCCGAAGAGACGACATCCACTGGCGCGGCTGCCAGCAGGCTGCGGCGATGGTCATTGGCGATCGCCGTGGCAAAATCCTCCTGCATGCCGGGCGCCATCATCCAGTAGGTTGCTCCGCTCGCCAGCCCGGCGGTGACAACGACCGACGCGGCAAGGGCGCGCCAATCGTCCCACCGAGCTTTCCATGAGATGTTGTTGTTGGCTGGCGAGGGTGCCTTTTCGCCTTCCTGCGCCAACGCCGCCATGCGCGCGGCAAAAGCGGGATCGGCTTCCGTTCGAGGCAATGCGAGAACTGCCCGCCGCAGGGCGACGATGCGCTGATGTTCCGCAGCAAGCGTTGGGTCTTCGGCGAGCCGCCGCTCGAGCGTCATGGCCTTCGCTGCGTCGAGTTCGCCATCGACAAGCGCGTGAAGGAGCAGGTGCAAATCCCGAGAATCTCTGGGCAATCCGTCCTTGTCAATCATGACTTGCCCCCGAGCTTCGAGATCAGCGCGGCACGTGCCCGCGCGAGGCGCGACATGACGGTGCCCAGCGGCAGATCAAGCACCGCCGCGATCTCGCGATAGGCCAGATCGTTGACATCGCGCAACACGATCACCTCGCGAAACGGATGTGGGAGTGCCGCGATGGCAGCCTCTAAGGCCGCGTGGTCGCTCTTGGCGATGAGCGCTGCCTCCGGACCATTGGCGAACGGAGCGTCGTTGCCGTACCCCGTCGCCAATTCATCAAGGTCGGTCATGTCGCCGACCACGACGACATTGCGCGGACGATTGCGTGCAAGCCACGAATAGGAGGTGTTGCGTACGATCGTCAGCAACCAGGCCCGGGCGTTGCCGCCGGCATAGGTGCCAATACCGGCATGGGCCTTGAGACAGGCCTCCTGGACGACATCTTCCGCGTCGGTTGCGTTGCCGGTGAGCCAGCGAGCCAGCGACAAGGCATCGCCGAGATGGGGCAGAACCACCTCGCCAAACCGTCCGGCAGGAGCCTTGCCGCTCAACTCCACAGCATCATCCGGCACTCCGTAGCAGTGTCCAGAACCGCATTCAGGGCGTGACGACGACCTTGCCCTGCATGTGGGGGTGCAGTCCGCAATAATAGGCGAAGTCGCCAGCCTTGGAAAAGGTGAAGGTATAGGTGTCGCTGGTGTCAAGCGCCTTGGATCGGAAACCGCCGTCCGTTGCCACGATCTGGTGCGGAATGTCGTCATCGTTACGAAAGGTGACCGTTGTCCCCGCCTTCACGGTCAGGGTCTGTGGGGTGAAGGCGAAGTTCTCGATCTTGATTGCGGGCGCATCCGCGGCATGCAGCGGTGCATTCACCGCAACGGACAGGCTGAGGCCGAAGAAGATCGCTGCCAGTTGCGGGGCAGGGGGACGAAAACGGAGCATAAGGTGTGTTCCTTTCCATTGGAATTCAGACATCTGCGAGGGTGGTGTCGATGATGGCGAGTTCGTTGGAACCCTGCTTCACCGAAACGCCGCTGGTACCGAGCAGGCCGCGCAATTTGCCAGCGTCGACCGTCATCGGTCCGGGCGCGGGGGCGGTGCCGGGCGCAGGCTGGGGGAAGGCGGTCGAACGCGCGGTATGGAATGTCACATTGCCTTCCACCTTCTGCATGATCTGGTGGATGTGGCCGTTGAGGACGGTGACCGAGCCGAAGCGCTTGAGCAGTGCCAGCGCTTGGGCCGCGTCGTCGGTGCCCCATCCCCATTCGGGATAGATGGCCCAGAGCGGAATGTGGGCGAAGACCACGATCGGCGTGGAACTGCTCAATGCGCGTAAATCATCGGCCAGCCAGGTGAGCTGCTCGGCGCCAAGATTGCCAAGTCCTCCTGCCTTCAGATTGACGACGTTGACGAGACCGACGAAGTGCACGCCGTTCTGGTCGAAAGAATACCAGCCGGCGCCCTTGGTACCCTTGCCGTAACGGTCGAGATAGGCTTGCCCGTTGGCGTCATCGACGAGGTCGTGCTCGCCGGGCACGTAATGCACGTCAAAGCCCGCGCCACCGATAATCTGGGCGGCGTTGTCGAACTGTGCCGGCTTGGAAAGATGCGTGATGTCACCGGTGTGGATCAGGAAGGCTGGCTTCACCTGCAACGTCGCGATCTTCGCCATCGCCTCTTTCAGCGTGTCGATGGCGTGCGGGTTGGCGGCCTTGTCGAAGCCGATATGGCTGTCCGATATCTGCAGGAAGGTGAATCCGGACGAAAGCGCCTCGGCTGCCTCGGCCTGGCCGAGCAGATTGAGCGATTTGGGAACGCCGCCTGAAATCGTCCATAACACGCCTGTACCCGCCCAGATCATGCATTCGAGTGCGTGGCGCCGGCTTATGCCATGCTCGTCATTGTCGTGATGGTGGCTCATGTGGATCTCCCATCGCGCCGTGTGTGGCGCATACTGGGGAGACCCGTGGAGGCGGCCGTTTATTCCATCGGTCCCTGCGTTGTTCGGTCACGAAGGCGTGATGGTGGATCGGTGACCTGTATGATCTGCAAGCCGGGCTGTTAGCGTCCGCCAGCGCCCAGGGTCAGCACTTCGAGCGGGGTTGTGATAACGATGTCCGCGGCTGACGACAGCGACTGCCCGATCCCTTGCGCGAAGCGGTTGACGCGGCTGGTCACGTCGGCATTTCTCCCAAGCGCGCGTGCATCTTCTTCGTTCAACCCTTGTCCCAAGAGTTTGATAACATTTGCATTGTCGGCAAAAGTGGTGTGACCCAGCTCATCGCCCGGCTTGACCTTGGAGAGGTCGACGACGATCACGCCGTAGCTGACAATGTCCTTGGCGTTGAGGTAGTCGCCCAGCCTTGGCTTGTCGCCGGCGATCCAGCTCGAAATATCCAGAGCCCGATCGTCCTTCGAGGCGAGCACGATGAAGGGATGCTTTGGTTTGCCATAGCGCTCCATCTGGCTCTTGAAGACATCGACGTCGAGATCGGGTGAAGCGAGCACAACATCGCCGAGCTTGCCGCTAAGGTCCTTGTCCTTGGTGATGGCGAGCTGGCGCAATGCCTCCATGGTCACCCAATTGCCGAGCGAATGAGCGACGATGTCGATGCGCTTGGCGCCGGATTTGGCGACGAGGCGGAGCGTTTCCTCCAGCGCGTCGCGGGCGACGGTGGCGCTGTTGGTGTCGTAGACATAGTCCACGGTCTTTCCTGCCGACGCCCAGGTAAACAGCACCGGAGCGCCGGTGTAGCCGGAGTCCTGGGCGATCTGGGTGATGCGGTAGACCGCGTCGTCAAAATGGGTGTTGTAACCGTGGATGAACACCAGGGCATGACCTCCATGCGCCTTGATGTCGGCACTGAGCGCCCTGGAAAAAGCCTCGTCGTCGCGATAGCCGGAAATTTCCTTCGCGGTGAAATATTTGGCTGGGTCCGCGACATTGCCGGGCGGGCGTTCGATACGGCCTGGTTTGTGGATCGCGGGCACGCTGACATCGACCATCGCATAGGCGGCCTTTCGCGATCGCTGGCCTGAATAGACTTCGCGTGGGTCTTTCGCTTTGGCGCGCGTGGTGGCGATGTAGATGTGGTGGTCGCGTGCGATCGACGAGGCGGGGGCCGCCGTCTCGGTGGCAGGAAGCAGATCATGCTGATTTCCGGCACAACCGCCCGCCAGTGCCAGGCTGGCGACTGCCAGTGCGCGGATGTGTGCGGAAATGCTGGAAAATCGTAGCACGGCCATTCCTCTAGCTGCCGGTCCGCAGCCAATCCAACAGTTTCGCCTCAAGACCACTGAAACCGCCGGTCCGAACCAAGAGCTAACAGTGCGCGTTTCCACTTTTGTCGAGCCGCTCAGGGCAAACGTCAGTGCTAATCAAGTCAAGGCAACCACGGCAGGACCAAGGATGGTGAGCAGGATGTTGCCGATCGCGTAAGGCACGGTGAAGCCGAGCGCGGGCGCTGGGCTTTCCGCGACATCGCTGGCGGCAAGCATGGCCGCATCCTGCGTCTGTGCACCGGCCAGCGCGCCCATCAGCAGCACCGGGTTTATCTTCAGGACGAAGTGACCAACGAACAGGCCGACGATCTGTGGCACCAGCGTGACGATGACACCGGCAAGCAGCAGAGTGACGCCGTGCGATCCCATCGCGGAAATGGCTTGCGGCCCGGCCGTCAAGCCAACGAGGGCGCAGAAGGAGGCAAGGCCGAAATCCCACATGATCTGGGTTGCCGCCACCGGCACGTTGGAGCGCTCGGGCCGGCGTGCATGCCACCAGCCGAAGATCAGGCCCGCGACGAGCGCACCGCCACCGGCGGAAAGCGTGATCGGCAAGCCAGCAACGGTCAGCGTCAGCAAGCCGATCAGCACGCCGACAAGCAGGCCGGCGGCAAGGAAGGCGACATCTGAACGGTTGTTGTTGTTTGCCACGGTGCCGATTTGCGGCAGCGCGGCGGCAAGCCGGTCGGCCGGGCCGGCGAGCGACAGCGTATCGCCCGGCAACAATATGGTTTGCGCCGTGACGGGGATGTCGTGTGATTGGCGGCGGATGCGACGCAGGAACAAGCCATGGCCAACGGCGCCCAGCTTTGCCACGGCATCGTGCAGGCTAAGCCCTGCGAAGGATGGATGAACGATCACCTCCGCGCCGTCGCCCAGAAGATCGTTGACGAGTTCCTCTGCGGCAACTTCCTTGCCGATCTGGCCGGCGACCTTGACGATGGCCGGTCGGTAGCCTTGGACAGAGACGAGATCGCCTCGCTGCAGGAGTAGGTCCGGCGTGACCATTAGATCCGCGCGGTTGCGGCGTACACGCTGTACCGCTGCCTGTGGACCGAACTTCCGTTCCAGTTCGCCGACTGTTTTGCCGTCGGCGGCATCGACACGGAAGACACGTGCCACTAGCGAACGGAAGTCGAGCAGTTCGCCGCCGGTGGTCAGGGCTTTGGCCTGCTCCGCTTCCAGTTTCTGCGCTGCATCCTTCAGATTGACGCCGATGAGGCGTGGGCCGACTTGCGAGCAGAACAGCACCACGCCGATGGTGCCGAAAACATAGGTAAGCGCGAAGGCAACCGCGGCATCGCCTTGCACCTTGCGCAACGCGTCCGCCGACAGGCCGAGTTCGTTCAGAGCACCGTAGGCGGTGCCGAGCATCGCAGTCTGGGTAAGGCCACCGGCGGCAACGCCGATGGCGATGCCCTGGTCGAGGCCGAACAGTCTGGCCACAAGCGCGGTGGTGAAGAGGCCAACCACAGCGACGACAACGGCGATCAGGGCCTGCGGCAATGTCGAGCGTCCGAGCGAGGCGAAGAATTGCGGGCCACTCTGGAAACCCACCGCGAAGACAAAAAGCAGGAAGGCGACGGACTTGAGTGTTGGTGACAGATCCGGCACCGCCCCGCCAAACACCGCGCCGAGGAAAGTTCCGGCAATAAGCGTTCCGGCGGCGTTGCCGAAGGAGAAGCCGGCAAGTTTCTGGCGCCCGAGCAGCACGCCGAGCGCCACGGTGAGGAACAGCATGGCTTCGGGCGTGCCGATGATGGGCTTCAAAAGGTCAAGCATCGGCGGTTTTCCAATCCCCAAAACCATCTCGACATCGCGGTGCGCCGGGCCGGGAGCCGTGCATGGCCCGGACCGGCGTCAAACCCGATGTAGCGTCAGTGTGCGAGCAGCATCGCGAAGTAGCCGAAGACGGTGAGCAACACGCCCGACACCGCATAACCGACCGGAAAACCGATCCACGGCACGTTGGAGCCGAGCAGCTTCGCCGCCTCGCGTGCTGGGCCGGAATGGCTGCGCGCACCGGCGACCCCGCCCATCAGAAGCGCTGGGTTCATCTTGAACACGTGATAGCCGATCGCCCACACCACGAAGGGGGGGATCGAGCAGGTCAAGAAACCGACGATGAATATCTTCACGGCAATGGTGCCAGTGAGCTGGGTCAGCAGATCGGCGCCGGCATTGATGCCGACGATGCAGACGAAAACGATCAGGCCCATGTCTTCCAGAATGTTGCGCGCGGCATTCGGCGTGTTGCCGAAGAAACGCAGCCTCGACACCACCGAGGACACCAGGATGCCGGACACCAGCAGGCCGCCGGCATTGCCGAGGCCGACGGCGGAACCGAAAGCCGGCACCTCGATCAGGCCGATGAGCAGGCCGAGGATCATGCCGAAGGACAGCGTGAGCAGATCGGTAGCCGTGTTATGGCGTGCGACCTTGCCGACCAGCTTGCCGGCGGCATCGACGGCGCTCTTCAAGCCCGTGAAGAACAACACGTCGAAACGTTCCAGCTTGGTTTCCAGACCGATCGGGATCGGCACGCCGCCGCGCTCGATGCGGGTGAGCTGCACCTGGCCGGCGATCGGCGAGGAGCGGTATTCCTTGAGCGCCTTTCCGATAGCGTCCTTGTTCATGACGACGATCTCGGCCTGATCAAGCGGGATGTTGAGCACGCGGGCGTCCGGAACTTCGGGGCCGATGATGCCCATGTGATCGGTCAGCGCGTTCAGGTTGCCGCCAAGCGCAAGGATGTCGCCGCGCTGAAGCTTGAGATCGGCATCGGCGCCGAGCAACTGTTTGCCACGCTCGACATTCTCGATCTGGTATTCCGGATAGGACTTGCGGAACTCGGCAATGGTCTTGCCCGCCACCTTGTCGCTGTCCAGCCGGTAGGCACGGAAACCGAACGGCTGGTAACCAGACAGGCCGGCATCGTCAACATTCGGCACACCGTGCTCCGCCTCATATTGCGTCGCGGCTGCCTTGGCGTCGACGCCCCACCATTGCGGCAGATATTTGGTGATCAGGATGATGCCGACCGTGCCCCAGATGTAGGTGATGCCGTAGGACAAGGCGATCATCGCCGAAACCTGGTCATGCGTGGTGCCGCCGGGCAGCGGCACGACGCCCGAGGTTATCGCCTGGTCGGCGGAACCGAGGGCGGCCGACATGGTCATGGCGCCGGCCAGGATGCCGCCGGCCGTGCCGATCGGCAGGTTGAGCAGCTTCACGCCGGCTACCACGATAAACAACCCCAAGAACGAGCAGAGCACCGCAAGGAAGGCGAACTTCAGCCCGTCGCCCTTCAGCCCGTTGATGAAGGAGGGGCCGACACGCAGGCCGACGCCATACATGAACAGGTAGTAGAAGAGCAGCTTGGTGAAATCGTCGAGCTGGAAGCGGGTGCCATAGTAGGACCCCAGCACCGCGACCGCGCAGCCGACGATGATCGACGCGGCGACCGAGCCGAGACCATACCCCTTGATCTGCCACGAGCCGACCCAGATCGACAGGCCGACCACGAGAAACAAGAGGATGTAAGGGTTGGCGCCCAGGAAACTCATAAAAGCAGCCATGGAGATGTCCTTTCGCTCCGGGGCGCCGGCCCCTTGCGTTTAGCTGGATTCTCAGATGATCAGCACTTGCTCGGCGTCACCTTGTGCGGGTCGTGCAGCTTGGGCGGCGTGGCGTTGCCGCCATGCTGCTTCAGCCAGTCGCAAGCGTTGATGATGTCCTTGGCCAGGCCGTTGATGACATTGTGGTTGAGATGCGGGCGCACCACCACGCGCAGGCTGTTCACCGTCTGGGCGTCCGGCGGCATCGTGTAGGCCGACAGGACCCAGCCGCGCTCGCGTACCTTGGCCGAAACATCGAACTCGTTGAAATTCTTGAATTCCGGCTTAAGCGTCAGCGCCACGACGGGGATGCGCTGTGTCTTGTTCATGATCTCGAAATAGCCGCTCTCGACGAGCAGTTCGCGCAGATGCTCCGCGTTTTCCAGCGTACGCGTCATGATCTCCTTGTAGCCTTCGAAACCAAGGCGCAGGAACGCGTAATACTGGTAGGCGATCTGCGCGGCATTGCGGCTGAAATTCAGCGTCGCGGTCGGCATCTCGCCGCCGAGATAGTTGACGTAGAAGACGAGATCCTCGTTGAAGATCGAGCGCTCGCGGAAGATCACCCAGCCGAGCCCCGGCGGGACCAGGCCGAACTTGTGGCCCGACGCATTGATCGACAGCACGCGCGGCAGGCGGAAATCCCATTTGTAATCGGGGTAGAGGAACGGGTTGACGAAGCCGCCGGAAGCGCCGTCGATGTGCATCGGGATCGAGATGCCGGTGCGCTTCTCATAGGCGTCGAGCCAGTCATGGATTTCCTGGATGTCGTCGTCTTCGCCGGTGAAGGTCTGGCCGGCGATGGCGACCACGGCGATGGTGTTTTCGTCCACGAGCTTGTCGAGATGTTCGGTGGTCAGCCGGTAGTTGCCTGGCTTCAGCGGCGCGATGCGCGGCTCGACATCGAAATAACGCAGGAACTTCTTCCACACGATCTGGACGTTACCGCCGGTGACCATGTTGGGTTTCGAACTGTCCTTGCCGGCAGCTTCGCGCGCCTTGCGCCAGTTCCACTTGTGAGCGAGGCCGGCCAACATGCAGGCTTCCGAGGAGCCGACCGTGGCGGTGCCGTAAGGCTCGACGCCCTTGGGGCCGTTCCACAGCTGGTGCAACCAACGCACCATACGGCCCTCCATGGCGAAGAGCTGCGGGTACATGTCGTGATCGATGTAGTTCTTCAGGAAATGGCTGTGCAGGATTTCGAGCGCTTCCGGCTCGGTGAATGTCGTCACGAAGGACGACAGGTTCATCACCGGCTGCGAGTCGGTCCATGCCTCGCTGTTCACCACCGACTTGGCAGCGAAAGCCGACATGCTGTTTCTCGGAAATTCATCTTCCGAAATATCCTCGTTGAATTGATCGAAGAAGATGTCGAAGGGCGATTTGTGTTTCACGGTGAATTTCCTCGCATGGTGGTTTCGACGTGTAGTCCGCACAGGCTTGCAGCTGCAGGCCAGTTCTGGACGAGTTCGAGTGATGCCGACCTGGCACGAAGATAGCCGGCATTCTTGCCGGTCAGAGCGACCGGCTGGCCCGACCCTATGAGCAGGAGATGTCGGCACGGTGAATGCCGAACAATATCGAGAAGGGCGTCGCCAGAACGGCGAACGAACATGGCCATCCCCTCAGTCTGCCCTCGCAATTGAGAGCAAGTTCAGCCCCCGCCAACCTGCTAATATAAGTATTCCTGCATAACGGGACTGGATTGTCCAGACGATTTTCTGAACACTCGTCCAGTTATTTTTACCTCATGAAAGATGCTTAACGAATTGTACGGACAGCATAATGGGCGCGCCGAATGATGCTGGCGACGTTCGATATTTTTATGCTGCGCGGACGCCACGCCTGAGCAAGAACTGCACGGTTTTCTGGCGAAAGATGACGATCTGCCACTAAGTTTTGCGTCGCGGAAAAGAACATACTTATCCCAGCGGAAATCCCGGGACGGTTGTTGCCGGGTCTTCCGGGAGGAAGTCGGCAAACGATCAGAAGCGGCCGGGGCCATTGCGATTGGTGAGCGTGCCGGTGGCAAAGGCGAGCGTTGCGGCAGCGACCAGCGAGTCCGAATAGGCGGTGGCCTTGGCGAATTTCGCCTGGAGGAGGGCGGTCTGCGCGATGGAGACGTCGGTGATCGTGCCGAGGCCCTGCTTGTAGTAGTCGAGCGCGGCGTTATAGGCGGTCTGTGCCGAACTGGTCAGCTCACTCGCCGCGCCGTAGCCGGCGAGAGACGTTCGCAGCATATCGTATGCAGTGACGATCTCGCGCGCCGCCGTGTTCTGCAACTGCGCCATTTCCTGTTCGGAAGCGGCCGCCTGGGCAACCGCGCCTTGCAGGCGCGCGTCGCGCAGGCCGCCGTCGAAGATCGGCATGGTGATCCCGACAACGAGATTGGCGTTGGGCTGGTTCACGTTCAGCCTGGTGCGCAGGTCGAACCGCGAATCCTCGGTCGAGAGCGTTCCAATGTTGCGGTTGATGTTGCCGGCGATCGCGATCTTGGGCATGAACTCGGCGCGGGCAGCGGCAATGCCACTGCGATCAGCTTGCAGCTTCGCAAAGGCAGCCTGCACATCCGGTCGGCGTTGCAGCGAGGTGGCGATCAGCCGGTCGAGATCGGCCGGGACGGCCTTCGGCAGCACGCGGCTGGAAATGTCCTGGATATTAATCTCGGTCGTGGGCGTAATGCCGATCGCTTCCAGCAATCCCATGTAGGAACTGCGCTCGTGCCCCTGCGACTGGGTGAGGTTGAAGCGCGCTTGCGCCACCTGTTGTTTGGCGGTGGCCGCCTCCATGGTGGTGGCGAGCCCACGCCCCATACGGGCCTCGGCGGCTTCAAGAACCAGTCTGGAGTTGGCCAGCGTGCCCTGGGCGATCTTCAGTTGCACGCGGGCCGCGGTCAGGATGAAGAAGGCATTCGATACATCGAAGATCAGCTTCTGATGCGTGCCGTTGAAAGTGACGTTGGCGCCATAGGAAAGATGATTGGCGGCATCCCGCATCGCTTCCCGCTGGCCGAAGTCGAACAGCAACCACTTGACCGTGAGGGAAGGGACCACCTGCGTGCCGGTGGTGGTCAAGGTGCCGGCCGGTATCGGAATGGGAATGAGATTGAGGCCGGGCGCGGTCGCCGAAGTCTGTTCGAACCCAGCTACGACATCAGCCGTGATAATCGGCAGGTAGGTCGCCTCCGTCGCACCAACCGCGATCGCCGCCTGCCGTGCCCGCTGCCAGGCCGCCCGCGTGACCGGATTGGCCATCTGGGCCATGTCGATCAGTTCGGGCAGCGAATAGGCATGCTTGGGGTCGATGGTCGGCGTGTTGAGCGTGATCGGGATCGCCGGATTTGGTGTCAGCCCGAAATCGGGCTTGCCGTCGACCGCCTTCGGAGCGGCGGCGATATTGCCAGGAGCCTTCGAGGACGGTTTGTCGGCGCTCGGCGGTGCAAGGTCGTGCAGCGCGGATGCGGTGCAGCCGGATAGGAGGAAGGCGGCGCCAATAAGGGCGTAGCGAAGCACGCGCAGCCGACCAACCCGGCCATCAGCGGGCCGGTCAATCGAACATGCCGTGCGCGATCGCAGGCTCATGCCGGCTTTCCCTTCGCTTCCGCCCGCTCCACGGCCTGCGCGATCTCTTCATAGAGCGCAAGCCGTGCCGCCAGTTCAGCGCGAAGTTTTCGGGGAAAACCGCCGGGAGCACCGCGTTCGGTGCGCAGCAGCCTGGCTTCGATGCGCCGCAGTGCGGCCCGCACGGAGCCTGAGGTGCGATCCCAGCGACGAGCCCCCAGATCGGCCGAACGTTCACGCAGCCACGCGGCGACCGTGTCCTCAAAGTTCCGTGTTGCAGCGCGCACCGGTTTCGGCAGGCGATGAAACGGATCGGTATTCTCATCCCGTTCGCGGAGCAGAATGATCGGCGTCGCCATCGTCTCGATTTCGTCGGCAATGCGCTCGGCCGTCTCGGCTCCGATTTCACCATGCCGCACCCGCTTCAGTTCGAAACGCAGCATTTCGGCTTGTCGCATCGCTTTCGACAAGCCGCTTGCGAGGCCGGCATAGGCGCTGACCTTTTCGCCCTGCCGCGCCATCAGGTCGGCGAGCGCCGAGATGCCGTTCGCCAATTGCTTGCGCACACTAGCGCCGACACTGACCGGCCAGATGGTGGAGAACACCAATGAGACGACGACATTGCCAAAGATGATGCCGATGATGCGGTCGCGCGCCACATCCATGTCGAGGCTCGGTCCGAAGCCGTGCAGGGTGACCAGGAAGAAGCACAGCGCGATCTGCCAACCCATATAGGAGATGCGCTCCGAACCGACCGAAACCCAGGCGGCGACAAAACTGGCGCCGCCGACCAGCAATGCCAGATGGCCGATATCGGTCATGTGCGGAACCAGCCAGACGATTGAGCCGACACCCATTGCACCGCCGATCAGGCAGCCAATGATGCGCAGCGTCAGCTTGTGGACCGTCTCGCCGGTAGAACCCAGCGCCACCATGAAACAGGTGATCATGGCGGTATGGATCTCGAACCAGTTCAGCGAAGTGTAGGTGATGTAGGTGATCATCACCGCCAGCAGGGTCTTCAACGCGAACTGCGTGTAGACCGGGTTGGTGAACGCGTCCGGCGCGAAGAAGCCCTCGCTTTCCCCCGGCGGCAGCGGCCGCGGTTCGTACGTCCGCATCTGGATTTGCGCGATCCGGTTGATCAGCCGAGCCGTTTCCGGATCGCCTGCATGCAGCAATCTTGTCGCCACTGTGTTGCGCAAGCGGCGGGCGCGAATATCGCCAGCCAGTTCCCGCAAGGTGTCGGCGGCATGGGCGTCTTGGCCAAATCCTTCGCCATTGACGACCCGCGCGAGCACGAGGGTGAGCAGCGCATAACTTGCTTCAGCGAGTTCGCCGGCCCGCATCGCCTCCTTGTTGTCCATCAGCGAAAGGATGCGCGCGAAGACGCGGTATTTGGCAAGTTCGTCATTGCCGGCGGCCAGCAGTTTGCCGGCGCGACGTTGTGTTTCTTCGCTACCGCTTTCGATCAACGCTGCGGCCGTTTCGAGCCGCTCCTCTATCTCACGGCGCAACAGCCTGGCAGGGCTGCGCCCGGCCACGACATTGAGCGCGATGAGATAGACCATCGGGAAGAACACCACGACCCACATCCAGGCAAGCGCCCGCACAAGCAGTTCGGCGATCGGCACGATGTCATAGAGGGTCATGACGAAGGCGAAGACCATGGCGACCGTGCCGACCGGCGGTCCGGCCTTGGACGCCTGCGCCAGATACATGCCGCCGAAGGTGAAAAGCGCGACCAGCCCCAAGCGCAGCATCGGACTGTCGGCGACTACCATCAGGCTCAGAATGCCGATCGCGATGCCGAGGGTAGCGCCGACCAGCACGCCGGCCGCGGTCACGATGCCAGAGCCGGCGTCAGCGCGCGAGGCGAAGAAGACGAGATAGCAGGAGAGGGCGGCTTCCGGCACCTCCAGCGCCATCGCCGTCATCGTGACCAGCACACAGACCAGTGCGATGCGCAAAGACAGGTCGAGCCGCCCCGGATAGGGCTGCAATTCGTCCCAAAGGATCGAAAGCAGGGTGGTCTTACTTGGCGGCTGGTACAGCATCTGCACCGTCGCCATTCGCCGGAGCCGGCCCGACGATCACCACGGCGGAAGCGCCGACGCGCATGAGGTCTTCCGGTGGGTTCTCCAGTCTCACATAGACCGGGAAGCGCTTGGCCACGCGCACCCAGTTGAGCGACGAGGAAACGATCGGGATGCCGAGAATGGTGGCGGCTTCATCCGAACGCACGCCCCAGCCTAAGCTCGAGATCGTGCCTTTGATGCGGCGGGTGGAATCGGCCATCACGAAGACGTCGGCGGCATTGCCGATCCTGATGGCGCCGAGATCGGTCTCGCGGAAGAACGCGACCGTTTCCCATTCGGCCGTGTTGATGAGCGTGAACAGGGTTTCGGCGGGGATCACCACCTTGCCAACCGACAATTGCATGCCGACGATCTTGCCGTCGAAGGGCGCGCGCACCGTGGTGTTGTCAAGATCGCGCTGCGCCAGATCGACCGTTGCGCGGGCAACGTCGGCCTGGGCCTTGCGGGTATCCAGCGTGCCGATGATCTTGGTGGCGCCTTGCGCCTGCTGCAGGGCCTGCCGCAGGCTGACCTGCGCATCGTTGGCGGCGGTGCGCGCCATGTCGACTTGCTGCGCGGTGACGAAACGCTTGGGCAGAAGCGGTTCGAGCCGCTGCAGCGTCTGTTTGGTCATCTCGGCGTTAATGCGCGCCCGTTCGATCTGCTTGTCGGCGATGCCGGCATTGTCGCGTTCAGTGGCGAGGTTGCGACCGCCTTGCGCCACTTCCGATTCAGCAGCGCGCTGCTCTGCCCGCGCCTGCTCCAGGCGTAGGCGATAGGGTTCCGGATCGAGCTGAAAGAGGATGTCGCCCTTCTTCACCGAAGCGTTGTTGGTTACGCTGACCGAGATGACTTTGCCGGGCACGGAAGCTGCGATCGGCACCGTCGGTGCGTCGACCTCGGCAACGTCAGTGCGCGGGCTGCGATCCGCTTCCCACAGAGCGAGATAGACCGCTACGGCCGCACCGGCGATGATGGCGAGCGTCAGAATCCACGCCACGCCACGCCGGACATGGTCGAGCGCGCTCACCGGGGCACTCCGCCAAACAGCGCGAACCAGGCGCCGATGCCGCAAAGCAGGGCAAGCGAGAGATAGACCAGCAGCGGCACCGGCAAGTGCTCGTCAATGCCGGCGGCCACCAGAAGCAGACGGATAACGATAGTGGCGATGATGCCGATAACCGCAGCGATGATCCAGGCGGGAAAGTAGGATCCGAATATCGGAATAGCAGGGGCGGCGGGAGAATTGACGCAGGCGGATAGGATGAGAAGAGCACCCAACGGACCCAAGCGCTTCAGCGCTCCGGCTATCCAGCCGAATTTCCCGTGCATTTCATTCATACGGACTTTCGGCTCCCCCAAAAGCATCGATTTTCTATCGATAGAGCAGGGAACAGCCGCAACCAAGTCTCCGGGTGGGGAAGTCTGATCAATCCACTGAATATTGGCTCGACGGCGACAGCGGGAAATCGGGGCGGCGCGCCGTTTGACCTAGGCAGTATTGCGTTCTCGGTCGTCATTCCCGGCATTGGCGAGGTCGAAGCTTCGTCCACCATAATCTGAACGGCCCCTGCATGTGTTTGCTCCGAGGCGCATGTTTTGTGTTGAGTTTTTGGTTCCCATCGACTAGTCAGAAGCTACCAGGCCGGGCCCCTCTGGCAGCCATCATGGCTGTGATGTCGGACTGGAATTTCAATCCGGTGGCCTGGCTCTGATGTTTCTAGCTCTTCGCTAGTCCCTGACAACATTCGCGTTGCGCGAGTGTACGGGGCATGTCTGAACGCTGCGCCGCCCATGCTGAATGCAAAGGGTGCCGTATGACAGAATTCTTCACTCCAGAAGCGATGACCGCCTTGTTCCAGGTCATCATGATCGACCTTGTCCTGGCCGGCGACAACGCCGTCGTTATCGGACTTGCCGCCGCGGGGCTGCCAAAGGCACAACGTGCCAAGGCAATCCTCGTCGGCATTATCGCCGCAACCGTTCTTCGCATCATCTTCGCCGCGGCCACGACGCAACTCCTCCAGATCGTCGGGCTGCTGCTTGTCGGTGGCGTCCTCCTGCTATGGGTATGCTGGAAGATGTGGCACGAGCTTCGGTCCGGACACGGACAGGAGGCTCATGCAGGCGAGAATTCCGCCGAGGGCGCCGCAGGTGCGCCGACAAAGACCTTCGCCCAGGCCGCCTGGCAGATCGTCATCGCCGACGTTTCCATGTCGCTCGACAATGTGCTGGCCGTTGCCGGTGCCGCGCGCGATCATCCGAATGTTCTGGTCTTCGGGCTCATTCTGTCGATCGCGCTGATGGGTATCGCTGCCAGCTTCATTGCCAGCCTGCTGCAGAAGCATCGCTGGATCGCCTATGTCGGCCTGGCAATCATCCTCTATGTGGCCGGCGACATGATCTACCGCGGCGCGCTGGAACTGATGCCATACATCGGCAAATCGTAAGGCCTGAAAACGCCAGCTGAGCGGGCTGCGACCCTCCATTCGGTAATACCGACTGGAGGGTCGCTCCAACACTTAGATGCTCGCAAAACGCTGGACCGCGGGCGGCCGTTTCAGTCTGTTTGGCGACATCCGCTCCGAAGATCAACGCGGCCGCGGGGGCTGGAACCAGATATTCCAAAGCAAACCCTAGGCGGACGGCTTTTCGTTCGGTAGGATTGCTGCTTGCCTGCATCAGCGGGCAAATCTGGTGGCGGCATCGTCGATGCCGCCTTTTTTTTCCCTGGCGCGCGTGTCGCGTCGCAACCCTTATGAGGAGATCATGCCTACGGGCGATGGTAGTAGTAGCTTGGCCGACATTTTCGGAATTGTGTCGGTCCTCATTCTCGTTGCCGCAAACGGCTTCTTCGTTGCAGCGGAATTCTCATTGGTCGCGGTTCGCAAAAGCCGGGTGGCTGAACTGGTGGCCGCAGGCCGCATAAATGCGATGGCATTGCAGCGAGCCGTCGACAATCTCGACGCCAATCTCGCAGCAACCCAGCTCGGCATCACCATCTCATCACTGGCGCTCGGCTGGATCGGCGAACCAGCATTGGCCCATCTGATCGAGCCGCTTTTGTCCGGCCTACCGGAAACGCTCGTTGCCTTCGGCTCGCACGCGATTGCGGTGGCGATTGCCTTCATCATCATCACGACCCTGCACATCGTGCTGGGCGAACTCGCGCCAAAGAGCCTTGCCTTGCAACGTAGCGAAGGCACGGCGCTGTGGATCGTGCGCCCGCTCGGACTGTTTCTTTTCCTGCTGCGCCCGGCAATCCTCGCACTCAACGGCCTCGGCAATCTGATCCTGCGGGCTTGTGGGCTGCAACCGGGAGCGGGCGAGGGCGCATTGCATTCGCCGCAGGAGTTGAAGCTCCTGGTGCAGGCGAGCCAGGAAGCCGGCATCCTTGAACACGCGCAGCGTGAGGTGGTGGTTCGCGCCCTCAACATCGCCGATCGCCGCATCGGCAGCATCATGACACCCCGTCATGAGGTGGACTGGATCGACGCCGACGATACGCGCGAGGACATGATACGCACCATCCGGGAATGCCGGCATGATCAGTTGCTGGTCGGGCGAGGCGATATCGACGAACCATTTGGCATGGTGCTGAAGAAAGATCTGCTCGATCAGTTTCTCAATGGGCAGCCGCTCGATCCTCTTGCGGCGATGCGCGAACCGCTGATCGTCCACGAAGTCACGTCGGTCGCCAAAGTGCTGGAATTGTTCAAGCAGTCTCCCGTTCGGCTGGCTGCGGTCGTTGACGAATATGGCAGCCTTGAAGGCATCGTGACCCAAACCGACCTGCTCGAAGCGATTGCCGGCGATTTGCCCGGCATGGAGGGCGAAGAGCCTGACATTGTCGAGCGTGAGGACGGCTCGCTTTTGATCGACGGGATGATGTCGGCCCATGACGCCCTTAGCCGCCTGGGCATAGGATCGCGGGCCGGCAGCGACCATTTCCACACGATTGCGGGGTTTGCGCTGTTCCAGTTCGGACATCTGCCCAAGATTGGCGAGACCTTCACCTATGAAGGCTGGCGCTTCGAGATCGTCGATCTGGACGGTCGCCGGATCGACAAGCTGCTGGCGCGAAGAAGCGTCCGCTAGAGCAGGGGATGGCGACCGCTATGGCTCGCGAACGATCTCAGCATAAGTCCTGAGTTTGCCATCATGGCCGCGGAACTGCCAGGTCGACCCGTCCTGTGCCTCGGCATAGGACGGGTTGATCGGCACCTTGCCGCCGCCTTCGGGAAGATCGAGAACATAGACCGGATTGCAGATTCCGGACAGGCGCGCGCGCAGCTCGCGCACCAGCGCCTGCCCATCGGCGATCGTGGTGCGCCGATGCGCCATGCCGCGGGCGAGGTCGCCATGATGAAGGTAATAGGGCTTGACGCCGAGCCGGTACATCAATTCCCGGCATAACTCTTCCAGGACGTCGACCGTGTCATTCACGCCCTTCAGGAGAACCGTCTGATTGAGCAGGACAAAGCCTGCGTGTCGCAAGATACGGCAGGCCTGTTCGGTCGCCGGCGTGATTTCGCGGGCATGGTTGAAGTGGGTGACGACCGTAACCATCAGCCGGCCCTGTAGCGCTGCAACCATCTCATCCGTCACGCGCGATGGCAGCACGACAGGCACACGCGTATGGATACGCAGCAGCCGCACATGCTCGATGGCTTCGACGCGCGCTCTGATTTCCGCCAGCGCCTTGTCGGGCAGGGACAATGGGTCACCACCGGTCAGGATCACCTCGCGTATTTCCGGATGGCTCTCGATATAGGCGAATGCGGCCTCGAGAGCCTCGCGGGAATAACCGCGGCCGATCGAGGTCAGCGATTCCTTGCGGAAGCAGAACCGGCAATAGACCGCGCATTGATAGGTCGGATACAGCAGGACCCGGTCGGCGTGGCGGTGCGTCAGGCGTGGTATCGGGCTGAAGGCGTGATCGGCGATCGGGTCGACGAGTTCTCCTTCGTCGAATTCGAGTTCCTCGGGCGAAGGAATGACCTGAAGCCGGATGGGGTCCGCTGCGTTGTCCCAATCGATCAGGTCGAGGTAGCTCTTGGGTGCGCGGATCTTGTGAATTGCTGCGGCTGCTTCTGCGGCGGCACGTTCCTGCGGCGAAAGTGGCAGGCGATCGAGATCGCGTACGTTGCGCACGCCATCGCGACAATCGTCCTGCCAGGGGACAGTGCCATTTGTCTTGCCGGGGCTTCCCATCGACATATCGCGTTCGCTCATGGTTGGCTTGGTTGTTCGGCGTTGCCGACGTTAGAAGTTGCGATCAGTACAGGTTTATCCTCAAGTCGCATAAGATAGATTATGGAACTTATGAATATGGGGCCAAGAGGCTTTGTCGGCGCCGGCAGCACTTCGATTTCCGATCGCGGGATTGGGCAACGCCATCACAATCACCGGATAGACCGACCGCACCACGAGATACTTTCCGTTCGCAGTGCGCACGAGGAAAATTGTGCTCTAGTTTGAATCATAAGGGATTTCTATGATCATGCCGTCGAACGCCGGTTCGACGTGATCAGGCGTCTCGGCCTGCACGGCGGCATAGTCCAGCGGCACATGCATATGCGTCAGCACCGCTCTTTCCGGCGCCAGCCGTTCGATCCAGGAAAGCGCTTCCGACAACGAAAAATGGCTGGGATGGCGGCGGTACTGCAGCGCATCGATAATCAGCACCTGCAGATCGGTCAGCCGCTCGGTCGTAGCCGCCGGAAAGTCGGACACGTCGGAACAATAAGCGAGCCCGCCGATGCGAAAGCCCAGCGAGACGATATCGCCATGCGCCTGAGGTAGCGGTTCTAAGGTGAGGGGACCCCCCTCTCCTTCGACGACCACCGGCCTGTCATGATCGATCAGATGCGGCTTGAGGATGGGCGGATAGGAGCTGCCCGGCGGCGTCTCGAAGCAGTAACCGAAGCCCTGTTTCAAGCGCTCCAGCGTCAGCCGATCCGCATGGATGTCCATCAGGCGATGCTGGTCGACGACAAAGGTCCGCAGGTCGTCAATGCCATGGATATGGTCGGCATGAGCGTGAGTGTAAACAACGGCATCGATGCGTTTGACCGACGCCATCAGCATCTGTGAGCGGAAATCCGGCCCGGTGTCGATGGCAACCGTGGTCGTGGCGCCGTTGGCGGCAATCCTCTCCACCAGGGCTGCGGCGCGCATGCGGCGATTTTTCGGGTTGCTAGGGTCGCAATTGCCCCAGTCACCGGTGAGCCTCGGCACGCCAGGCGACGAACCGCAGCCTAATATGGTGAGGCGCAGCGTATCCGGCATCGCTCAGGCCGGCTTTGGCATCTTGGTGAACAGCCGGAAGAAATTGGCCGTGGTGATCGTAGCAATTTCAGCGGCGCTGACGCCGATCGTTTCGGCCAAAACCTTAGCAGTCTCAACCACATAGGCCGGTTCGTTGCGCTTGCCGCGATGCGGCGGCGGCGCCAGATAGGGTGCGTCTGTTTCGACCAGCAGCCGCTCATGCGGTACGTCCTTGGCGATATCGCGCAATTCGGCCGAATTCTTGAAGGTCAGGATACCGGAGAACGACACATAGCCGCCGAGCTCGATGCCGACACGAGCAAGCTCGGCGCCGGAGGAGAAGCAATGCAGGATGAAGGGGAAGGTGCCCTTCCCTGTCTCTTCCGTCAGGATCGTCGCCATATCCTCGTCGGCGTTGCGGGCGTGGATCACCAGCGGCAATCCGGTCTGACGCGCCGCCGCGATATGGACACGCAATCCTAGCGCCTGCGCGTCGCGCGGCGCCTTGTCGTAAAAATAGTCGAGCCCCGCCTCGCCGATCGCAACGACCTTCGGGTGCGCGGCAAACCGAATGAGGTCTTCGGTGGTTATGTCGAGCTCTTCGGCGGCATTGTGCGGATGAGTGCCGACCGAGCAATAGACTTCGTCATATTCCTCAGCAATGGCAAGCACTTGTTCGAAGCGCTTCACTCGCGTCGAGATTGTCACCATGCGGCCGACACCGGCCGCGAGGGCACGGGCGACGATGGCCGCCCGCTCCTCGGTGAAATCCGGAAAGTCCAGATGGCAATGGCTGTCGACCAGCATCACTCAGCCTTCCTGGGCCTGCTCGACATAACGTGGGAACACCGGCTGCGGCGCAGGCAGCGCCGTGCCCGGCACCAGCGCCTGTTCGTCGCCCAGATGCTCGAAGCCACGCTTGTCCGCAGCGACTGCCAGCGTGTCGAGCAGCTCTGCCGCTGAGCCCGGGATATAGGGCTGGCAGAGGATGCCGACGCGCCGAATGACCTCGGCCGTGGTCCACAAAACCGTTTCCATGCGAGCCGGATCGGTCTTCTTCAGCGCCCACGGCTCCTGCGCGGCGAAATAGCGGTTGGCATCGGCCACGACTGCGAAGATCGCTGCCAGTGCATGATGGATGCCCTGCTCCGCCATCGCCTTGCGCGCAGTCGCCAAGGCAGCCGTCGCTTGGCCAAGGATTGTTTCGTCAGCCTCGGCGAGCGTGCCGCGCTGCGGCACCACGCCGGCGCAGTTCTTGGCGATCATCGACAGCGACCGCTGCGCCAGATTGCCGAGATCGTTGGCAAGGTCGGCATTGGTGCGGTTGACGATCGCCTCGTGGCTGTAGCTGCCATCCTGTCCGAACGGCACTTCGCGCAGGAAGAAATAGCGCACCTGGTCGAGCCCGTAGTGATCGACCATCGTGAACGGATCGATGACATTGCCGACCGACTTCGACATCTTCTCGCCGCGGTTGAACAGGAAGCCGTGCGCGAAGACGCGCTTCGGCAGTTCGATGCCCGCCGACATCAGGAATGCCGGCCAATAGACGGCGTGGAACCGCACGATATCCTTGCCGATGACGTGCGTCGCCGGCCAGAATTTCCAGGAGGCGGCGGCGGTGTCAGGATAGCCGGCAGCGGTGATGTAGTTGGTCAGCGCGTCGACCCACACATACATGACGTGCTTTTCGTCGCCGGGAACCGGAATGCCCCAGTCGAAGGTGGTGCGCGAGATCGAAAGGTCCTTCAGGCCGGATTTGACGAAGGAGACCACCTCGTTGCGCCGTTCGCTCGGGCCGACGAAATCCGGCTGGCTTTCGTAGAGCGCCAGCAACTTGTCCTGATAGGCGGAAAGGCGAAAGAAGTAGCTTTCCTCCTCGACCCATTCGACCGGCGTGCCCTGCGGGCCGTAACGAACGTTGTCGGCCCGAACTTCGGTCTCTTCCTCACCGTAATAGGCTTCGTCGCGCACCGAGTACCAGCCGGCATAACCGCCTTTGTAGATGTCGCCATTGGCCTCCATCGCCTTCCAGATGGCCTGGGAAGCGACCTGATGGCGTGCCTCGGTGGTGCGGATGAAATCGTCGTTGGAGGCGTTGAGCGCCAGCGCCATGCGCTGGAATTCGGCCGCGTTGCGGTCGGCCAGCTCACGCGGTGAAATGCCTTCCTTCTTGGCCGTCTGCAGCATCTTGATGCCGTGTTCGTCGGTTCCGGTCAGGAAGAAGACGTCCTTGCCGTCCAGGCGCTGGAAACGGGCCAGCGCGTCGGTTGCCAGCAATTCGTAGGCATGGCCGATATGCGGCTTGCCGTTGGGATAGGAAATTGCGGTGGTGATGTAGAACTTGTCGCGGGACATGGCGGACCGTCATGAATGTCTGAATGGAAAGTCGGGGCGTGGATATCGCATCGGTATGGCGAAAGCCATCCCGCGCTTCAGGGCCGTCACATTCGCATTGCAGAATTCAGGCGGTCGATCATCGTAAGCGCGTGCTGCTTCTTGTCGAGATTGTAGGTTTCAGTCTCAGATATTACACGCCGCGCTTCTTGCCAAGCATCCGACAGCAGCTTGGCGCGCCTTAGATCGCCACTCAACGCCGCCGAACTTGCCGCGTCAGAGAGCAATTCCAGAGCATGACGGTTGAACGTCTCGAACGGAATGGCCTGATCGCGACCGGCAACCGTCTCAGCCAGCCGATGCGCCTTGGCGATATCCACCCTGCCCGCCGATACCAGCTTTTCCAGTGCCCCCGCAATTTCCAGGCCGCCATATTGGGTGAGCAGGATGGCGGCGCGGGCGCTGCCCCCTGCCCGCTCGGCCAACGCAGCACGCTGTGCGGCGTCATCCGGCACTGCTTGACCGACCGCATCCAGCACGGCCGTCAATTCGTCCTCGGCGAGCGGAGCAAGCCGCAACACCTGGCAACGCGATCGGATCGTCGGCAACAAGCTGCCGGGTGCATGGACGATGAGGATGAAGACCGTTCTTGCAGGTGGTTCTTCAAGATTCTTCAATAACGCATTGGCTGCATTGGTATTCATGTCGTCGGCTGGATCGACGATCACCACCCTGTAGCCACCGTCATGGGAGGTCATCGACAGGAACTGGCCGACCTTGCGGATTTCGTCGACGGTAACAACGCTCTTATAGGTCTTGGTGCGATCGTTCATCGGTCGCGTCAGATGCAGCACCGATGGGTGCGCACCCATGGCGATCTGGCGGTGCAGCGATGAGGTCGGATCAGGAACGGCAAGCGCTTCCGGCGCCGATCTGCCGTCGGGATAACGCAGAAGGTGGTGCGCAAGATGGAAAGCCAGGGTCGCCTTGCCGATACCCGCGGTGCCGCACAACATCAGCGCATGCGGCAGCTTGCCAGCCCGATAGGCGGCGGCCAGCGTCTCCGCGATGTCACCGTGGCCAACAAGGTGCGGATTCTCGGCCGGTTCCGGCACGCCGTCCAGCGTATCATGCTGTTCCGGTGCCAGCCGTTCGAAACTCATGCCGGCGCCTTATGGCTGGCGCGTGTCGGCTTGCCCTTGTCGAGTGCGGCGAAAACGGCGGCGGTCACCGCATGCTCGACCTGTTCCAGATCGCCGGACGCGTCGATGACCACACAGCGCTTCGGCTCCGCCTTGGCGATTGCCAGATAGGCTTCGCGGCGGCGTTGCTGGATGGCGAGCGTCTCCTTCTCGAAACGATCGGGAACCTCGCCGGCATTGCGCCGCTCGGCGGCGCGACGTAGTCCCTCGGTCGGATCGATGTCGAAGATCAGGGTCAGGTTCGGCACCATTCCGTTGATGGCAACGCGCTGGAGCGCATCGACATAGGCTGGATCCAGCCCGCCGGTGGCACCCTGGTAGACCCGTGACGAATCGATGAAACGATCGCACAACACAACCGCTCCGCGCTCGATCGCCGGCCGGATCACTTGTTCGACATGGTCCGAGCGGGCCGCGGCAAACAACAGCGCCTCCATTTTCGGCCCGAAGGGTTCGGCAAGGCCCGACAAAAGCACGTGGCGCACCGCTTCGGCACCTGGCGAACCGCCCGGCTCCCGGGTGACCATGACATCATATTTCTTGGTGCGCAGACGCTCGGCCAGACGCTTGATCTGCGTCGACTTGCCGGCGCCCTCGCCGCCTTCGAAAGTGATGAAGAATCCGCTCGCCAAACGCTGCGCCTCGGTTGTCGCCCCAATACCAGACATAGGTGCCGGAAGCCGCTGCGGCGAGAGGGTTAGTGCTTCTTGCCGATCTTTCCACTCTTAATGCGCGCCGGCGAAAAGGTCCAGAATGGCGACGGGAAACCGGCCACAAGAATCCGAAGATCGAGTGAATTCGCTTTGTTTATAATAGGTTGTATCGCTTTGCGCGACTAAAGACCTATCGCAACCAACCAACCGCGATTTCCTTGACGGCGTCGATGGCGCGGCGCGGCATGGAGCCAACCTCCACTGTCTCGGCCGCGAACAGCGGCGTTTCCTGGCTCAGCGTATCGCCGATCCAGATGCGCAGCGCGCCGACCGGCTGCCCGGCTTCCACCGGCGCTGGCAGCGGGCCATTGTAGACGATGCGAGCGGTGACCTTGTCGCGGCCAGCAATGGGCAGCAGGAGATCGATCGGCCCCTTGGCCTTCAGCGCCACACCGGATTTGGCGCCACCGAACACTTGCGCCTCGCCAACTGTCTCATCCTTGGCGAAGACCTCGGTCTTTTCGAAGGAACGCAGGCCCCATTCGAGGAGCTTGCGTGCCTCCTCGGCGCGTTCGCGGTCGCTGGCCAGCCCGCTCATCGTTGCAACGACCCGCCTGCCGCCCTGGTTGAGCGAACCGACGATACCGAATCCGTCCTGTTCGCTGGCGCCGACCGCCAGCCCGTCAGCGCCGATATCCATGGCCAATAGCGGGTTGCGGTTGCGCTGCGTGATCTTGTTCCAGGTGAAGTCCTTCAGCCCGAAATAGGCGTAGAGGTCCGGATATTCGCGCGACAGGCGCAAAGCCAGCTGGGTAAGTTCGCGAACAGTCGTCTTCTGGCCGCCGGCCGGCAAGCCGGTGGCGTTGACGAAGGTCGAAATCGGCAGCCCGATCTGGCGGGCATGTTCATTCATCTGCAGGGCGAAATTCTCTTCGGAACCCGCAAATCCTTCGGCGAGGATGATGCAGCCATCGTTGGCGGCCTGAACGGCGATACCCTTCATCAGGTCTTCGATGCGGATGGCCGATTTGAGGGCCGCAAACATGGTGGAGGTGCCGGATGGGGCGCCCCCCTTGCGCCAGGCGTTTTCGCTGACCACGAAGGTGTCGTTGATCGTGAGCCGACCACCCTTCACCGCATTGAAGGCCATTTCCAGCGTCATCAGCTTGGCGAGCGAGGCCGGCTGGATCGGCTTGTCGGGTTGTTTGGAAAACAACACCGTGCCGGTTTCGGCGTCGATCATGAAGGCGGCCGCCGCCTTGGTCTCGAACAGTTGCGCGGCTGCCGGCATAGCCGAGAGCACGAGAAGCGCGATGCCGAACAGGCTGGCCAAGGCCAAAGGAGTGCGGGATTTCGAAATCATGGCCACACGCTATCAGTTGAGAGGCGAGCCGATCAATCGCGCCTGCCGCCGGCGCCCAGCTTATCCCCGGCGGCGGGTCGCCTCAGTCGCGCACCGCGAATGCATCCGGCGCGCCATGGCTCCAGGCTGCTTCCAGCATGTTATCGACGGTCATGCGGCCGTCCTGATAGAGATTGACCGAATACCAGTCCCTGCCGTCGAGCTTTGCCTGGTCGATTTCGACGCGACCATAGGCCTTGAGCGCTGCAGCGACTTTCTTTGCGTCCACAGCGCTGTCGAAGGTGCCGGCAGCGACATAATCATCGGACGGGTCGTTCTGCTGTTTCCAGTTGCCTAGCGCCGCCGCCGGCCCTTCGAGCGCGGCAAAGGCCGAAGCCGAGCGCTGGTTGCGTTCGGCGGCATAAGACAGGGTCGCCATCTTGAATGGAAGGTTCTGCGGCGTCGGCAGCACATCGGCCATATCCGGACGCGGCATGACGATCGGCCCGAAATCCGGCAGGACGATGCCTTCGATGGAGCTGTTCTGCGCCACCACCAACGGTGCCGGTGCTAGTGCGACACTCGCGGCCTGGCCGGGGAACGGGATGCTTGCCGCACTGGCGGCAATCGGCGCGCTTGGCGACGAGCCGTTCATGGCAACCATGACGCCGGTCGGCAGGCCGTCGGATGGATCGGGGATCCTGTTGCCGGGATGGTAGGAAGCCAGGAGATAGGAATCGTCGCTGCCCTCGAGCGGAGCGCGGCCTACATAGTCGACCTTGACCCTGGCGGTGCCGATCCGGGAGTAGCCCAGCATGTCGGCCGCCCGTTTCGACAGATCGATCAGCCGCCCTTCGTGATAAGGCCCGCGATCGTTGACACGCACGATGATGGAACTGCCATTGTCGAGATTGGTGACGCGGGCGTAGCTGGGCAACGGCATGGTCGGATGCGCGCCGGTGATCTGCGAAATGTCGTAGACTTCGCCATTGGCGGTGAGCCGACCATGGAAGGCTTCGCCGTACCACGAGGCAGTGCCCTTCCTGGAATATTTCTGCTCTTCCTTCGGGTAATACCACTTGCCGCGAACCTGATAGGGATTGCCGAGCTGGTCGCGGCCGCCGCCGCGGCGAAAACCGTGCTTGCCCATGGCGACGCGCGGGCTGGCCTTCACACCATATTCGGCTTCCGAGAAATATTCCTTGGAGCGTTCGCGCTTGCTGGTCTTGGTCGGTTCAGAGGATGCGCAGGCTGCGAGAAGCCCGGCCGAGACGGCCAACAACGCGTAAGTCGAAATGCGACGAAGACGCGTCGGTACCTGCATCGTGAACTCTTCCCCTGCCGGCCCGAACAATGGCGCCGCTACTCAAACACTGCTGGGGACGAAGCAATTCGAACGATGACCCGCTCGACACCCAAAACCCCAGAATCCCTTTTGCACAGGAATTGCTTATTACACGCTTAATCGATTGCGGCCTTCGACCGGCAAAATTGTGGCGACAAGGTGTCGTTGTGCCGTAGAGCAATCGGGCAATAGCTTGTTTTGAAATAATATCTGGAGACTACACAGCGACCTGATCGTTCGCCGACGATCTCAGACCGGCAGCAGGCGCCGGCGTCGTCTCGCGAAATAAACAAAGGCCTTAAGTTTTAGCGGTTTCATACGCCGGCTTGGGAAGGATATGTGCAAGGGTTCGCTGATGAGACTGGCTATCATGTCCTTTTCAAGTGGCCCGCCTTCGGTAACCGCGAAATGCTGGTGAAGACGTCAGCCGACCAATGGTGAAGTGCCTTCGGCACGGGCTGAAAGCGAGATAGGTGGCGGAGGGAGTGGGATTCGAACCCACGGTGACATCGCTGCCACGCCGGTTTTCAAGACCGGTGCCTTAAACCGCTCGGCCATCCCTCCGGCATTAATCTCGCTAGCTTTTTTGGTTTTCGGCGATGGCATCCGCCATGGCTGCTGCCGTTTTGCTAACGAATGCCATCGTCGCTTCGCCTTTACCGCGCGCCAGATCACAGCGTCAAGCAGAGGTTGGAGTGGTCGCAATGGTGCGAGCGGTAGCCATTGAGTGTTCCTTGGGAGGTTGGGGTATCTTCATCCGCTCAGAAGCGGATGGAGAGGTTGCCCTTCATGGAGTGGTCGGAGGCATCGCCGCCGAGATTGCCGGTGTAGGAGATGCCGAGCGTGGTGGCGGCGCCGATGGCGAGGTCGAGGCCGGTTTCAAGCACCAGGCTGTCGCGGGCGATCGGCGCGCCGGAGATGGCGAAGGCGGAGCCGCCGCTGACGAAGCGCAAGCCCGCATCCGGCGTCACGTCGCCGAAGGCATGGCGCCAGCCCAGCATGCCGCGCGCCTTCAGGACCGCCTCGGTGCCGACGATCAGCTGCGTCTCGGCATGCATGCCGAAGGTGGTGAACGGCACGGTGTCGCTGCCGGCACGACCGTCGAGTGCGGCCGCCCCGCCCTTCTCGCGAAAGCCTTCGGAGGCGACATGCACGATGGCAAGGCCGGCGAACGGCTCGAAGCGCATGCCGCCAGCATGCATGGCATAACCGACCTCGCTGTAGAACTGGGTGGTGCGGGCATCGTAGTCGGACTTGAGACTGTCCTTGAAGCCGTCGAAGGCAACGGAGCGCGCCGCCTCGACATCATGCCAGGCATGGGCAAGGCCGCCACGCAGCGTCCAGGCACCCCATTCGGCACCGGCATAGGCACCCAGCGTGTAACTCTTGACCGAAGCCGAGGAAGCGCGCGCATCAGCCTTGAGCGTGCTGGAGGAATAACCGGCCACGACACCGGCGCGCCAGTTGTCGCCGATCTCGCCGTCGGCGCCGACGAAGAGGCCGCCGATGGAGCGGTGCAGTGCCGCCGTCTCGACCGTCGTCTGCGTCGAGCCCCAGCTGCCAAAACCCTGCAGCCACACGCCGCCCAGCGTCTCGCCGGGTTCGGCGAAGGCCTCGCGTACCCGCCGGTTGGCCGCCTCGCGCAGGAAGCGGCTGTCGTCGACAAGCGCGCTTCTTGTCGAGGCATGGGCCTCGCCCGACAATGCGTCGAAGGCTTGGCGCGCCATGGCCTGGTCGCTGACGGCGGCAATGGCGTTGTAGACGCTGTTGCCGGCACCGAGGCTTTCGGCGCCACGTGCGGCCGAACACTGGTTGCGGGTTTGGGCGGCATCGCAGAAGGCGGTGCTGTTGCGCACCATGTCGAGATAGACGTCGTTGGCGCCATAACCCAGCGCCATGTTGAGGAACGGCCGGTCCTGGTCGAGCACGGCGTATTTGCCGGTGACACCGCCGACCGCGCTCAGGATGGTGTAGCGGATGGTGCGGTTGTAGGAGCCGGCGAGCTTGGTGACACGCACGGTGCCGCCCTGCAGGGTAGCGCGGCCGCCGACGGCGATGCGATCCGAAGAACCGCCTGCATCGATCTCGGCATGGTAGACCGAGCCCGCCTCCTGCAGGAAGTCGCCGGCGACGGCCAGCGTGCCGATCGAGTTGCCGGGCGCGATGGTGGCGCCGGAGGCGATGGTGGTGGAGCCGACCATGCCGGTGCCGCCAAGCAAGGTGCCGTCGCGCATCAGGAGTTCGCCGCCGAGCTTGCCGGCGATGTCGAGCGCGCCGCTCTCCACGGTGGTGAAGCCGTCGAAGGCCGAGGAGTCACCCGTCAGCCTGACGGTGTTGCCGCTGCCTGTATTGAGGCGCAGCGCTCCCTCACCCGAGACGATGCCGGCATAGGCGCCGGAGGCGGCCTGGTCGAAACGCATCATGCCCTCGGCGCCGATCTCGACATCGCCGCCGAAACGGTCGGTGGCCGAGGCCAGCGTGCCACGGTCGACCGTCCAGTCGAGGCCGCTGGCACCCGTCAAGGTGAGCTTGCCGGCGCCGTTCTTGACCATGGTGCCGGTGCCGCCGATGGCGCCGGCGAAGGTGGCGTCGTCACCCTGGTCGAAGACGACCTTGCCGGCATTGGCGATGGCGTTGCGGATCGAGCCGGCATTGCCGACCAGGGTGCCGGCCCGCACGATGGTGTTGCCCAGATAGGTGTTGGCACCGGTCAGCACCAGGGTGCCGAGGTCGTCCTTGACGATCGCGCCGGTGCCGGTGAGGCCGGAGGCGATGGTGGCGGTCATCTGGCTGCCGGCGGCACTGCCGTCGCCGACGCGGATGTTGGTCTCGGCCTGGTTCAGCGCCAGATTGCCACCTTCGACGCGGTAACCGTCCGAGGCGAACTGCATGCCGGTGATCTTGATCGGCTCGCCATCGGCAACGACATTGACGGTGCCGGCAGTACCCTGGAACACGGCGAAGCGGCCGCCCCAGGCCGTGTTGGCGCTGCCATCGGCACTGGTCCAGTTGGGCTGCTGGGCCGCCCAGGTGCCGCTGCCGCCGTCGATGGCGCCGTTGCCTTCCGAATCCGCCCCGTCCCAGAACAGGATGTTCTTGTCCGGCCCGGCACCGCCGACAACCAGATTGATCTGCTTGGCGATCGAAGTCTGGAGGACGAGGTCTTCCTTCTTGTAGCCGTCCGGCGTGGTGCCGATGCCGATGCCATTGTTGGTGAAGGTGCCGCCATAGTCGATCAGCCGGTAGACGCCCTGCCCGAAGCCGCCGGCGTCGGAGACGTTGAAGGTGGCACTGAGCGTCAAGTCGCCCAGCACCTTGAACAAAGCCGGACCGCCGGGCTGGCCAAGGCGCACGTTGATCAATGCCGGGCCACCCTCGCCATCGGCGAAGAGTTTCCCCGCTGTCAGTTGTTGGCCTGACGTGCCTTCGAGGATGCCGCCGCCGCTGATCCAGAGATCATCGATCGTTCCATTTCCCCCCAGCACCGCGTCGCGCATCACGCCCACGGATGTGGCAGTTCCGTCGACCTGAAGGCGCCCCGCCTGGTGTCGAACATTGCCTTCGGTCGTGCCCGTCAGCGTCAGCCTGCCGAGGCCGGTCTTGTGAAACATCACATCGTTTTTCCCGGGAGACGACAGGTCCCGCAACGTCCCAGAAAGGGTGGAAATATTGCCCTCGTCGACCCTGACGGACGCGCCCTGGTTACCTGGGATGTTGAAGGCGATTTCGTTGTTGAGCGTTACGCCCCCGGTTTCGCCGAGGATCAGTTCCGTGTTGTCGTCCTCAACGGTAATCTTGCCGGTGCCGAGGGCGCCGTCGGCAGTCGCCCGGATGGCACCGTTGTTGAACACCGTACCACCAGAATAGCTGTTGGCCTTCGTGAGGATCAGTTCTCCGGAGCCTGATTTCCTCAGTGATCCGGCGCCGACGACCTGGCCTTCGAAGCGCGATTCCTTATCGACACCGGCGATGTCCAGCTGCTTGCCGGCATCGAGTTGTACGGTGCCCATGCCACTCAGAACGCTAAGCCGATCACTCTGAGCGACATGGAGCGTGGCATCTGTCCAAACAGCTACGTTGGAGTTGGCGCCGATGGCGTCGCCATTCCCTTCTGTCCGTAGGGTGCCATCATAAACTTCGTAGCGAAGCGCGGATTGCGAACCGTCACCTTGCAAGACGAGCGTACCAATACTGGTCTTGCGTATTTCCCCGCGTCCGGAACGCGCGCCCTTCAGCGTCACACTACCCTCATGAAAGACCGGGATGTCGACCACACTACCATTTTCGAAGCGCAGGTCGTTTGTGAGGGCCAAGCCTTGAGACATGGCGCGAAGCTGCAAAGTATTGCCCGTTTCCGCGTTTAAGAGGATCTCGCCGGTGCCGATGCTGATATCGCTTTGAGTGGGACTGCCTTTGTCGAATTGGATAGCGCCAGCGGCGAACTCAGTGCCACCGGAGTAGCTTTGGCTACCAACTACCGATAATAAGCGATTTCCTTCCTTCCTAAGCCGTATCTTGCCAAGGCCGTCGACGATCCTGTTGGCGCTATTGATGTTGGCCCCAACCAAGGCAAGTACTGCGGTTGTGCCTGCGGTATTGTTGCGAACGGTCCCCTCGTTTCCGTCGACGCCGGTGAACAAACTTCTGATAGCTAGGTCTTGGCCAGCCAGATCCAACGTTCCGCTTCTGAGCGCGACCTGTGTCCGTTCATGCGCCAGCAAATCTCGCCCAGCCTGACTGCCAATCTGCGCGGTCCCGGCGTCGAGAAAAATATTAACGTACGATCCTCCAACTCGATCGATGGCCGAGGGTGCGAAGATAATCGTTCCGTTATTAGCACCGTCCCCCGTGCTGCCGATGTTGAGGCGGGGTACGAACATACCGCCCTCGATATGTAGAATGCCGACAAATGTCCCGACAGCGCCGCTAACCACCGAAAGGCTGAATTCCCTCTCGGCTGAGTTTATTATGATGGTACCCGAATAAGTGCCCGTGGTTGAAAAGCGATAGCCCGCCCAGGCGGGGCCGGCGGCGGCGGCCACCAGAGCGGTGGCGGCCAGAAGGCTGCGCCGGAAGGCACGAGCGCACCTTTTGGCCGGCTGGGCGGAAATCGTCATGGTCATGGAAAAGTCCCTCTTGAAGCGTCGAACATCGCGATGAACGAAGCGCGCGGGCCGGGACCGCGCGGCGCGCCGAAAAGGTCGCGCCGATTGGCCGGCAGGGTTTCTTTTCGCCAAAACGCGGGCACATATGGCGACACCCCCACCCTGCCGGCCGCATGCGACCGCAGGAGCCGTGCGGCGCAATGCTGGTCTATGCTCACGAAAAATCGCATTTCCGGCCCGTGGATTCGTTCATTCCGGCCAAGGCGATAGCAGCGGGCGCAAAACCGCGCCCCGTATGAACAGAGGGGGAAAATCGAAAAACAGCCGTGTTCGGGACGATTTTCGGCTGAAAAACGCGCCGCGCCCGACCAATGAGTGGGAATTGCGGCCGATCCGCCGCCGTGGGCGCTCTCCGATTCCCGACTGAGTCCGACTACCGGTCGACCATGGCTGCGGGAACGGCAAAATCCGGCGCCGGATTGCTCACCTGCCCGTCGTCAGGACTATCGAGGCAATGGCGGGCCGAGCCGGCGGAGGCTCCGGCGTCCTCAAGCATATCGCACCTCAATCCGATGCATTCCGCCCGTGGCGGTTCGGGCCAAAGCCTTATGTTTCGGTGTGGAACGGAGCGTGATCCGGCCAATCCGGTGCTGCGCTTGACGCCATGATGCGATACACGTAGGGCCACATTTTATGTAGTTCGATTCAAAAACCGATGAGGGGCACTTCCGCTTATGGAAATCTTCACCGCCGCTGGTTTTTCCGCCCTTCTGCAGGTCATCGCCATCGACCTCGTGCTTGCCGGCGACAATGCCATCGTCATCGGCCTTGCGGCGGCGGGCCTGCCCAAGGACCAGCGCAAGAAGGCGATCCTGGTCGGTATCGGCGCCGCGACGGTGCTGCGCATCATCTTCGCCCTGATCACGCAATGGCTGCTGGCCTTCGGCCCGATGCTGCTCATCGCCGGCGGCCTGCTGTTGTTGTGGGTGTGCTGGAAGATGTGGCGCGAGCTGCGCGTCAGCCACGAGGAAGAGCAGGAGGCCACCGAAGCGCTGGCGGATGCGGAAAGCGACGGCGCCGCCGCCAAATCGGGAAAACCGCGCAAAACCTTTGCCCAGGCGGCGTGGCAGATCGTCATCGCCGATGTTTCGATGTCGCTGGACAATGTGCTGGCGGTCGCGGGCGCGGCGATGGAGCACCCGACGGTGCTCATCATCGGCCTGGCGCTGTCGATCGCGCTGATGGGGTTTGCCGCCTCCTTCGTGGCGCGCCTGCTGCATCGCTTCCGCTGGATCGCCTATATCGGCCTGCTGATCATCCTTTATGTGGCGCTGAAGATGCTGCTCGACGGCGCCGTCGAGCAGTTCCCGAACCATTTCGGTTTCCTGGCGCCTTGGTTCGGGCCTAGCGTCGGTGGCGCGCATTAGGTCGAGGACGACCCGGGCCACTCAGGCCCGGGCGCCCGGCTGCGCCTGAGGTTTGCTTGCCAGGCGAACTGTGCTATTGCGCGCGCCGAATAGAGCACCGCACTGGTGCCATGCCGAAAACGAACGAATTCCGGGCCGGACCTGCAAGGTTTCCGGCCCGCGTCCATTGGAACGCCGCCATGACCGCAGCACCCCGCGTCAGCTTCGTCAGCCTCGGATGCCCGAAGGCGCTGGTCGATTCCGAACGCATCCTCACCCAGCTCCGCGCCGAAGGCTACGAGATCGCCCGCAAGCATGATGGCGCCGACCTTGTCGTCGTCAACACCTGTGGCTTCCTGGATTCGGCGCGCACGGAGTCGCTCGACGCCATCGGCACGGCGATGAAGGAAAACGGCAAGGTCATCGTCACCGGCTGCATGGGCGCCACACCGGAGCTGATCCGCGAAAAGCACCCCAATGTCTTCGCCATCACCGGCCCGCAGGCCTATGAGAGCGTGATGGCGGCCGTGCATGAGGCAGCGCCGCCGGCGCATGATCCGTTCACCGACCTGGTGCCGCCGCAGGGCGTGAAGCTGACGCCGCGCCACTATGCCTATCTGAAGATTTCCGAAGGCTGCAACAACCGCTGTACCTTCTGCATCATCCCCGACCTGCGCGGCGACCTTGTCTCGCGACCGGCGGCGGATGTGCTGCGCGAAGCGGAAAAGCTGGCGAACGCCGGGGTGAAGGAACTGCTGGTCATTTCGCAGGACACCAGCGCCTACGGCATCGATGTCAAATATGCGACGTCGGTCTGGAAAGAGCGCGAGGTGCGCGCAAAATTCCTCGACCTGTCGCAGGAACTGGGCGAGCTCGGCATCTGGGTGCGCATGCATTATGTCTACCCCTACCCGCATGTCGCCGACGTCATCCCGCTGATGGCCGAGGGCAAGATCCTTCCCTATCTCGACATTCCCTTCCAGCATGCCTCGCCGCAGGTGTTGAAGAACATGCGCCGCCCCGCCCATGGCGAAAAGGCGCTGGAGCGCATCCGTGGCTGGCGCGACGTTTGCCCGGACCTTGCCATCCGTTCGACCTTCATCGTTGGCTTCCCCGGCGAGACCGAGGAAGACTTCGAGATGCTGCTCGACTGGATCGACGAGGCCAAGATCGACCGCGCCGGCTGCTTCAAATACGAGCCGGTCAAGGGTGCGCGTTCCAACGACCTCGGCCTCGAGCAGGTGCCGGACGAGGTCAAGGAAGCGCGCTGGCATCGCTTCATGCAGCGCCAGCAGAAGATTTCGGCTGCCGCACAGGCCAAGAAAGTCGGCAAACGCCTGCCGGTCATCATCGACGAGGCCAACGGCACCACGGCCAAGGGGCGTACCAAATATGACGCGCCCGAGATCGACGGTTCGGTGCATATCCAGTCGCGGCGCCCGCTGCGCGTCGGCGACATCGTCACCGTCAAGGTCGACCGCGCCGACGCCTATGACCTATACGGCTCGGCTGTGTGATCCTTGCTGAGGTGCGCTGCGCGGCGCCCTCAACCAGACAGACGGACTGAAGAGCTGTATTGCGGCGCAGTGCCATCGCGCATGGAACAGCCTGCCTCTCGTCGGCCTCAACTGTCGAACAGCGGCGTGACTTTCGAGGCAAGCTCTGCCTCCTTGGCGCGATAGCGTTTGTAGGCCGGCCGATCGGTGGCACGGGCGATGTAGTCGACAAAAACCGGAAGGCGCGGCAGCACCTTCAGGATGTTCATGGTGAAGTCGATGCCGCCGGCGAGCTGCGTGTCAGCTGCGGTAAAACTATCGCCGACCGCATAAGGATGTTTCGAAAGCAATTTTTCGAGATTGGCGACCATGTCGTCGAACAGGCCGAACGAGAAGTCGCTACCGGCATATTCCCAACCCTTCGACCGCACTGCGATGGCGGGGTCAAACACGGAATCGCAATAGACCAGCCGCGTCATATAGGCGGCGCGGCTGGCGTTGCCAATCGCGGGTGCGAGACCCGCTTCGGGAAACGCGTCGGCCAGATAGATGCAAATCGCCGCCCGTTCGGTGACGATTATGCCGTCGTGATCGATCGCCGGCACCTTCTTGTTCGGCTGAATGGCACGGTAGCCCTCCGGAACACCGCCCGGAGCGCGAATATCGACGAGTTCAATCTCGTAGGGTTGGCTGAGTTCCTCAAGTAGCCAGAAAACGGTCGAAGCCCGTGACCAGGGCGTACAGTAGAACTTCAGCATTTCGGCCTCGCCTTCCTTCTCAGGCTGTCAAAGATAGGCGATCTTTCTACCAACCCCTCCCTGACAGCCTGTTGTCAGGAGGCTTACTGCGGCAGCTTGTCGTCCACGCCCTTGACGTAGAAGTTCATGCCAAGCAACGTCTTGTCGTCGGCCACTTCGCCGTCCTTCAGCCACGGCGTGCCGTCCTGTTTCGCGACCGGGCCGGTGAAGGGGTTCCAGCCACCGGCGATCTTCTTCTGCGTGGCTTCCGCCATCGCCTTCACGTCGTCCGCCATGTTGGTGTAGGGCGCCATGTGCACGGCACCAGCCTTGATGCCTTCCCAACGGTCTTCCGGCTTCCAGGTGCCGTCCAGCGCCTTTTCGACGCGCTCGATGTAGTACGGACCCCAGTCGTCGACGATCGCGGTCAGCTGCGACTTCGGCGCGAACTTGATCATGTCGGAGGCCTGGCCGAAACCGTGCAGGCCGCGTTCCTGCGCTACCTGCAGCGGCGCGGTGGAATCGGTGTGCTGGACGATGACGTCGGCGCCCTGGTCAAACAACGCCTTGGCGGCGTCGGCTTCCTTGCCCGGATCGAACCAGGAATTCACCCAGACGATCTTGGCCTTGAAGTTCGGGTTGACCGACTGCGCGCCGAGCATGAAGGAGTTGATGCCCATCACCACTTCCGGGATAGGGAAGGAGACGATGTAGCCAGCGACGCCGGCTTTCGATTCCTTGGCTGCGATCTGTCCGAGAATGTAACGGCCTTCGTAGAAACGGGCGTTGTAGATGCCGAGGTTCGGCGCGGTCTTGTAGCCGGTGGCGTGCTCGAACTTGATGTCGGGGAACTTGGCCGCGACCTTCACTTCTGCGTCCATGAAGCCGAACGAGGTGCCGAAGATCAGCTTGCAGCCCTGGCGTGCCAGGCGCTCGAAAGCGCGCTCGGCGTCCGGACCTTCAGCGACGTTTTCGAGATAAGCGGTCTCGACCTTGTCGCCCAGCTTCTTTTCAACTGCGAGCCGACCCTGATCGTGCTGGTAGGAATAGCCGAAGTCGCCGACCGGGCCGACATAAACCCAGCAGGCCTTCAGTTTTTCGGCGGCCTCGGCCGAGACGGCGACGGACAGCGCCGCAGCCGAAGTCATCAGGGCAATCAGTAGCTTTTTCATGATGTTACCTCTCTGGATTAACCTTGCTATGCTGGTCTTTTTCTAGGTTGTCAACGATCCGGAACGAAAGCCTGTCCGAGCGAAGCGGGCGTGTTCATCATCGTCAGGCGCTTGTTGCGCGAGATGACGACGAGGACGACGATGGTGGCAAGATACGGCAGCGACGACAGGAATTGCGAGGGGACCGGGATGCCGAACGCCTGCGCATGCAACTGGCCGATCCACACCGCGCCGAAGATATAGGCGCCGGCCAGCACCCGCCACGGCCGCCAGGACGCGAACACCACCAGCGCCAGCGCGATCCAGCCGCGGCCGGCTGTCATGTTCTCCACCCATTGCGGCGTGTAGACGAGGGAGAGGTGGCCGCCGGCGAGCCCGGCGCAGGCCCCGCCGAACATCACCGCCAGATAGCGGTAGCGGATGACCTGGATGCCCAGCGCATGGGCCGAGGTGTGGCTGTCGCCGATCGAGCGCAGGGTGAGGCCGGTGCGGGTCTTGAACAGGAACCACGACACGCCGAAGACCAGCGCGATCGAGATGTAGAAAATCGGATCCTGCCCGAACAGCAATTTGCCGACCACCGGCAGGTCGGTCAGCAGCGGAATGTTGAGATTGGGCAAGCGCTCGCCCGGCAGGCCGACGAAGCCAGTGCCGATCATGCCCGACAGGCCGAGACCAAGCAGCGTCAGCGACAGGCCGGTCGCGACCTGGTTGGTGGCAAGCGACAGCGTCATCACCGCAAACAGCAGCGAGAACAGCGCGCCGACAACAATCGCGGCCACGAGGCCGACCCAGGGCGAGCCGGTCAGATAGCCGGCGCCGAAGCCGGCGACCGCACCCATAACCATCATGCCTTCAACGCCGAGGTTCAGCACGCCGGAGCGCTCGACCACCAGTTCACCGATAGCCGCGATCAGAAGCGGCGTAGCGGCCGTGGCGATGGTCAGGAGAATGTTGACGGTGATGTCCATGTCAGTGGGCCTCTTCCAGCTTCGGCGTCGTGTCCAGCTTGGTCGCAGGGGCCAGGCCGACGAGCCGGATGCGGTAGTGGATCAGCGTGTCGCAGCCGAGAACGAAGAACAACAACATGCCCTGGAACACACGCGCCACCTTGTCGGAGAGGCCGAGCACGCTTTGGACGGCTTCGCCGCCGAGATAGGTCAATCCGAGCACAAGGCCCGCCGCGACGATGCCCAGCGGATTGAGACGACCGAGGAAAGCCACGATGATCGCGGTGAAGCCGTAACCCGGCGAAATCGACGGCTGCAATTGGCCAATCGCGCCGGACACTTCGGAAATGCCGGCAAGCCCGGCGAGAGCGCCTGACAGCATGAAGGCGAAGAACACCATGCGGTTGAAGCTGAAGCCGGCGAACCGCCCTGCCCGCGGGCTGGAGCCGAGGACGCGGATTTCAAAACCTTTCAGCAGGCGGCTCATCAAAAGCCAGACCACCACGGCGGCGACCAGCGCGAAGACAAAGCCCATATTGGCGCGGCCCGACATCGGCATCAGTTCCGGCAGAACCGCCGACGGGTTGAACTGGACGGTCTGGGGGAAGTTGAAACCCTTGGGATCGCGCCATGGCCCGCGCACCAGCCAGTCGAGGAACAGCTGCGCGACATAGACCAGCATGAGGCTGGTGAGGATTTCGTTGGTGTTGAAGCGGGTCTTGAGCAGTGCTGGGATGGCCGCGTAAGCCGCACCGCCGACCATGCCCATCAGAAGCATCAGCGGCAGCACGAACGGCCCCTGCATCTGAGGATACAGCACCGGGATGATCGAGCCGGCGATGGCGCCGAAGATGAACTGACCCTCGGCACCGATGTTCCAGATGTTGGACCGGAAACACACCGACAGGCCGACTGCGATCAGGATCAACGGCGCTGCCTTGATCGCCAGTTCGTGCAGCTGCCAGACCTCGGTGATCGGCGAGATGAAATAGGTGTAGAAGGCCGACAGCGGATTGATGCCCAACAGGGCGAACAGGATCGCGCCGGCAATCATTGTCAGGGCGAAGGCGATGAAGGGCGAAAGCGCTGAAAACAGCGCGGAACGCTGGGGACGCTTGACGAGTTCGAGGCGCATCACGCGGTCTCCAGGCTGTGTTCGGCGTGACCGGGCTCGGCGCCGCCCATCAGCAGGCCGATCCGTTCGAAAGTGGCTTCCGCGATTGGGATCGGTTTCGACAATTCGCCATTGTGCATGACGGCGATGGCGTCGGATATCTCGAACAGTTCGTCGAGGTCCTGGCTGATGACCAGCACTGCCGAGCCGCTGCGCGCCAGCTCGATCAGGGCTTGGCGGATATGGGCCGAGGCGCCGGCATCGACGCCCCATGTGGGCTGGTTGACGACCATGACCGTCGGGTTGCGATCCAGCTCGCGCCCGACGATGAATTTCTGCAGATTGCCGCCGGAAAGCGCCGCGGCTTCGGGATCGGGAGCACTCTTGCGCACGTCCATCACCTTGATGATGCGTTGCGCGGCTTCGTAGACGGAGCCGTTCTTGACCATGCCGCCGGCACCGACAAAGGCTCTGGCGTCGGTGGCGTGCCGTGAAAGCAGCAGATTTTCCGAGAGCTTCATGCGCGGCGCGGCACCATGGCCAAGGCGTTCCTCGGGAACGAAGGCCGCTCCCAGCATGCGCCTGCCGGTGATGCCGAGCAGCCCCGCATCCTTGCCGCGAATCCGCACGATATCGCTGCTCGCTTGTTGCGTCTCGCCGGACAGTGCTTCGAAGAGTTCGCCCTGGCCGTTGCCGGCGACACCGGCGATACCGAGAATCTCGCCCGCCTTGACCGAGAGCCAGATGTTCTTGAGTGGCATGGAGAACGGCCCGGCCGGCTTGCGGCTCAATCCGCAGACACTCAGCAGTTCCGGCGCATCGGCCAGCGATACCGGCGTGCGTTCAGCCGACTTGACCTCGCTGCCCACCATCATGCGGGCGAGCGACGCGGCCGTTTCCTCTCGCGGATTACAGTGGCCGACCACCTTGCCATGACGCAGCACCGTTGCACGATCGCAAAGGCGCTTCACCTCTTCCAGCCTGTGCGAAATGTAGAGGATCGATTTGCCCTCGGCGCGCAAACGTTCAAGCGTCTCGAACAGCTTGTCGGCCTCCTGCGGGGTCAGCACCGAAGTCGGCTCGTCGAGGATGATGAGTTGCGGCGCCTGCAGCAGGCAGCGGATGATCTCGATGCGCTGGCGTTCGCCGACGGACAGGTCGCCCACCAGCGAGTCCGGATCGAGCGGCAAGCCGTAAGAATAGGAAAGCGCCCTCGCCTTCGCGGCGATCGTATTGATTGGTGCGCCGTCATCCAGCGAAAGCGCGATATTTTCGGCCGCCGTCAGCGCCTCGAACAGCGAAAAATGCTGAAAAACCATGCCGATGCCGAGCTTCTTGGCAACGCTCGGACTGGTCATCCTGACGGCCTCGCCATTCCAGCGGATTTCGCCGGAATGCGGCTCCAGCGAGCCGAACAGCATTTTCACCAGCGTCGACTTGCCGGCGCCGTTCTCGCCGAGAAGCGCGTGGATTTCGCCTTTCGCGATGGTGAGGTCGACATGATCGCACGCGGTCAGCGTGCCGAATATCTTCGTCAGTCCGCGGACCTCTAACAGGTTCGCGGTGCCGTCTTGTGCACTCACAGTGCCTCCCATCCGGTTTTCCCAGATATGTTCTGTGTTCCCGCAATCATCGTAGGCAGCAGCTGCTTATTTCGGATAGCGGCACGCATATTGAAAGAGCTTCAAGAATTTCAGCAAGACACCTAGGTTCGCGCTCAAGGAATAAGCACTGTCGCTCCTGTCGTCTTGCGCCCTTCAAGATCGGCGTGGGCTCTTCCGGCGTCCTTCAAAGCATAACTCTGATTGATCTTGATCTCGACCGCGCCGGCCAGCACGACGTCGAACAACGCCCGAGCCGACGCTTCGAGATCCTCGCGCCTGGCGTTGTAGACGAACAGCGTCGGCCGGGTGGCGAAGAGCGAGCCTTTCTGCGCCAACAGCGCAATGTTGAAAGGCGGGATCGGACCTGAAGACTGGCCAAACGATACGAACGTGCCGAGCGGTCGCAAGCAATCCAGCGAAGCCGGGAACGTATCCTTGCCGACCGCGTCATAGACGACATCGCATTTGCGGCCACCGGTCAGGCGGGCAACCTCAGCAACGAAATCCCGCGTTTTGTAATCGATGACATGGTCGTAGCCATGCGCCCTGGCCAGTTCCGCCTTGTCGGGCGAGCTGGCCGTGCCGATCACCGTCGCGCCAAGGTGCTTGGCCCATTGGCCGAGGATCAGGCCGACGCCGCCGGCCGCGGCATGATAGAGAACGGTGTTACCTGGCCCCACCTTGAAGGTACGCCGCACGAGATATTCGGCGGTCATGCCCTTCAGCATCATGGCTGCGGCCTGTTCGTCCGAAATGCCGTCGGGAATTTTCACCACGCGATCAGCCGCGATCACCCGCTGTTCGGCATAGGCGCCGACGGCAACCGCATAGGCAATGCGATCTCCCACCTTGAGGCCTTCGACGCCTTCGCCCAGTTCAAGCACGACGCCGGCAGCCTCGCCGCCCGGGATCAGCGGCAGGCCGTCCGGGGCCGCGTACAATCCGTTGCGGTAATAAACGTCGATGAAATTGAGGCCGATCGCCGTGTGCCGGACTAGGATCTGGCCGGGTCCCGGACGACCGGGATCGACGTCCTCGTAAATCAGCGCTTCAGGTCCGCCATGGGCGTGAATGCGGATGGCCTTGCTCATCTTCAAGCTTTCCTGGCGCCGAGATTGGGGAAGAACTGCATAACGCCGCCGATGCAGAACAGATAGAGGCCAGTCAGGCTGATACCGATCTTCGTGAACAGGCTGACCTGTTCACCTAGAACCCCGATCTGATTGTAGAAACTGGCCAAGGCCGACTGCGCCAGCGCAAGCGCGCCGAAGGCGCACCAAAGCAGCGTAACCGTCAAATTCACCGGCCGCAGCCGCACCACCCGGACGGGGTGCAGGAAATTGATCGGCACGAAGGTGAGAATGCCGGCCGTCACTACGATGGCGAACGACACCCATTGGCCGGGCTCGATGACAAAGAGCGTGAACACAACCATGTTCCACACCACCGGGAAGCCCTTGAAGAAGTTCTCCTTCGTTTTCATGCCGGTGTCGGCGTAGTAGATCGCGCTCGACACCACGATGATCGCCGCCGAGAGGAAGGAAAGCCCCTCGCCCATGAAACCGCGCTGGTAAAGCGCGAAGGCAGGGATCAGCACGTAGGTCACGTAGTCGATGATGTTGTCGAGCAATTCGCCCGACCAGGTCGGCAGGATTTCCTTGACCTCAAGCTTGCGCGCGATCGGCCCGTCGATACCGTCGACGAACAGCGCGAGACCCAGCCACCAGAACATCGCCGTCCAGCGTTCCTCGCTTGCTGCAACCAGCGACAGGAAAGCCAGGAAGGATCCTGACGCCGTAAGCAGATGGACGGAGAACGCCCTCGCTTGCGGCCATGTCAGCTTTTTCTTCGGGCGTGGAATGCGCTCGACAATCTTTTTCGCGGTTGTTTTGTTTTTCACGGCCCCGCCAATCCAGCTTGCAGAACGCCCCGGTCCCCTTGTCGCTGGGACACTAATAGGAGGGTGGCGACCCGTACAAGCGGTATCGCATCGACCCGGCCAACGGGTCCCCGGTCAGCCGAGCGTTCTTCGATCTCGGGAAGCGGGTGGATCATGGGTTAGCAATGGGCTGAATCGCCACGTTGATCAAGCAAGTCTCACTGCACTATATGCATTGTTCACGGCTGGTCGAACCGACACCCGAAAATGTTTGATCCGCCTGCCGAACAACGGGGCGCTCACCGATGCCAGACAACACCGCCAAAGCCCCTGTTCTCGTTGCCGGTACCGGTCCAGCCGGCCTTGTCGCGGCACTCGGCTTCGCTCATGCCGGTTTTCCAGTGACGCTGGCTGGCCCCGAGGCCAATGCCGCCGACGGCCGCACCACCGCGCTGATGAACCCGGCACTCAAGGTCCTCGAACGACTGGGTGTGCTCGAAGACTTGCGGGCGGTCGCCGCGCCTTTGAAGGTGATGCGCATTGTCGATGCCACGCGCCGCCTGATCCGCAGCCCGGTCGTCACCTTTCGCGCGAGCGAGATCGATGAGGAGCAGTTCGGCCTGAATTTCCCCAACACTGTGCTCAATCCCGCGCTGGCAAAAGCGGTCGCAGTGCACCCTGGCATCGAATGGCGCAAATCGCTGGTCGAGACCTGGTCCCTCGACGCCGATGCGGCGACCGCCCGGCTCACCGATGGCACAACCGCTTCGGCTTCTCTCGCCGTTGCCGCCGACGGCCGGCTTTCGCCGGCCCGCGAGGCATCCGGCATTGCCACGTCCAAGCGCCCCTATCCGCAAGCTGCGCTGGTGCTGAACTTCACCCACCGGACCGACCACAACTTTACCTCGACCGAGTTCCACACCGAAACCGGCCCGTTCACCCAGGTGCCTCTACCCGGCAATCGTTCGAGCCTGGTCTGGGTGGTCGAACCCGAAACCGCGAAGGAGCTGGCGGCGCTTGACGACGCTTCGTTGTCGCTGCGGGTGGAAGAGCGCATGCAATCAATGCTTGGTCGCGTCACCGTCGAGCCCGGCCGGCAGATTTATCCCTTGTCTGCGGCGACACCGTTGCGCTTTGCGGCAAAGCGTATCGCGCTGGTCGGCGAAGCGGCGCATGTGTTCCCACCGATCGGCGCACAGGGGCTGAACCTTGGCATCAGGGATGTCGACGACCTCATTGGTGTTGCTTTGAAAAACTCGTCCGACCCCGGCGCGGCAAGGGCACTTGCCGCCTATGATTTCAAACGCCGGCCCGACATCCTCGCCAGGAGTGGTGCTGTCAATCTTTTGAACATGTCGCTGCTTTCTGACATGCTGCCCGCGCAGATGGCGCGCAGCGCGGGACTGAGCTTGCTCGGTGGTTTTGCGCCACTGCGCGCCTTCTTCATGCGCGAGGGCCTGCGCCCCGGCAGCGGTTTCGCCGCCATCTTTGGCGGGTTAGGGGAACAGGTCCGCCGGTAGAATGCCGTGGCGGCTCAGATAAAAACGGCCCGGTGACGGTGAATACCGGCAGGCAGGTCGTGTCGACACGCTCGCAGAAGCCCGCTGTACCCAGACCCCATTATGTCATTCACCGATCCTCCTTGTTTCAGGCTAAAGCCTAGGGATCGCGCGCAATCAGCAAAGGATTGAATTGCGGCCGATGCTGCGCCAAATAACAATGGAAAGTCGCGTGGTGAGTATCATGAAAACAGCCAGATTCTCGATCGGACAGGTGGTGCGCCATCGGCTGTTCCCGTTCCGCGGCATCATCTTCGACGTCGACCCGCAATTCGCCAACACGGAAGAATGGTATCAATCCATTCCCGCCGAGGTCAGGCCAAGCAAGGACCAACCTTTTTACCACCTGCTGGCCGAGAATTCGGAGACCGAATACATCGCCTATGTCTCGGAACAGAACCTGCTGGAAGACGATTCCGGCGACCCTGTCCGCCATCCACAGATCAAGGACATGTTCGACAAGAAGCCGGACGGCCGCTACGAGCCGAAGGGCCAATCCAGGCACTGAGGGCTCGGCCTAAAAGCAAAAAGGCTCCGGATTTCCGGAGCCTTTTTCGTATTAGATCAACAAGCAAAGCGCTTGAAACGGCTCACGCTTCCTTCTTTTGCGGCAGAACGCGCAGTTCGAGCTCGCGCAATTGTGTCAGCGTCGCCGGGCTCGGCGCGCCCATGAGCAAATCCTGCGCCTGCTGGTTCATCGGGAACAGCGAGATTTCGCGCAGGTTCTTGGCGCCGACGAGCAGCATGACGACGCGGTCGATGCCGAAGGCCGCGCCACCATGCGGCGGAGCGCCATACTGGAAGGCGCGATAGAGGCCACCGAAGCGATCCTCGACGTCCTGCTGGCTGAGGCCGACCTTCTCGAAAGCCGCCACCATGGTCTCGGGCGACTGGTTGCGGATCGAGCCCGAGGCGATCTCGAAGCCGTTGCAGACCGCGTCGTACTGGAATGCCTTGATCGTCAGCGGATCCTGGTTCTGCAACGCCTCGAGGCCACCCTGCGGCATCGAGAACGGATTGTGCGCGAAATCGACCTTCTTTTCCTCTTCGCTCCATTCGAAGAACGGGAAGTCGACGATCCAGCACAGTTCGAAACGGTCGCGGTCGACGAGGTTCAACTCTTCGCCGGCACGGGTACGCGCCTCACCGGCGAATTTGTAGAACTTGTCCGGCTCGCCGGCGACGAAGAAACAAGCATCGCCATCATCGAGGCCGAGCTGCGTACGGATCGCGTCGGTACGTTCCTCGCCGATGTTCTTGGCAAGCGGGCCGGCGCCTTCGAGCTTCTCGCCTTCCTTGCGCCAGAAGATGTAGCCGAGGCCCGGCTGGCCCTGCTGCTGGGCCCAGGCGTTCATACGGTCGCAGAAGGCGCGCGAACCGCCAGTTTTGGCAGGGATCGCCCAGACCTGAACCTTCGGGTTGGAGGCGATCATGTTTGCGAAGACCTTGAAGCCCGAGCCGGCGAAATGGTCTGTCACAGCTTCCATGACGATCGGGTTGCGCAGATCCGGCTTGTCGGAGCCGTATTTGCGGATCGCCTCGGAATAGGGAATGCGCGGCCATTCCTTGCTGACGGGCTTGCCCTCGGCAAACTCCTCGAACACCTTGGTCATCAGCGGACCCATGGTGTTCCAGACGTCTTCCTGGGTCACGAAGCTCATTTCGAGGTCGAGCTGGTAGAATTCGCCCGGCAGGCGGTCGGCGCGCGGGTCCTCGTCGCGGAAGCACGGCGCGATCTGGAAGTAGCGGTCGAAACCGGCGACCATCAGCAACTGCTTGTACTGCTGCGGTGCCTGCGGCAGCGCGTAGAAAGTGCCGGGGTGGATGCGGCTCGGCACCAGGAAGTCGCGCGCGCCTTCCGGCGAGGAAGCGGTCAGGATCGGCGTCGAATATTCGGTGAAACCGGCGCCGCCCATCTCGCGCCGCATGGCGGCGATGACCTGCGTGCGCTTGACGATGTTCTTGTGCAGCGTGTCGCGGCGCAGATCGAGGAAGCGGTACTTCAGGCGCACGTCCTCCGGATAGTCGGGCTCGCCGAACACCGGCAGCGGCAGTTCCTTCGCCGCCGACAACACTTCGATCTCGCGCGCGAAAATCTCGATCTCGCCGGTCGGCAGGTTGGGGTTGGCCGTCTCGGCCATGCGCGCCTTGACCTCGCCGTCGACGCGGATGACCCATTCGCCGCGAACGGTTTCGGCGATCTTGAAGGCCGGCGAATCCGGATCGGCAACGATCTGCGTCAGGCCGTAGTGGTCGCGCAAATCGATGAACAGCAGGCCGCCATGATCTCGCACGCGATGGACCCAGCCGGAGAGCCGGACATTCTGACCGACATCCGATTTCCTGAGGGCGGCACAGGTGTGGCTGCGGTAACGATGCATAGGTCTGCCATTCCAAGATTTCAGGAGTTCACGCGACCGGGCGACGCAATCAGCGCCAGGCCCGAAAATTGGCGCGAAAAGCGCACGCAAGCCGGCTTTTGTCAAGGTTAAGACGGCAACCGGCCGGCTTGCGCGTCAACGCCAGCAGATGTGCTTGCCCTGCGGCTTGTTCAGAACTGCTTCTTCAACCAGATCGTGGCGTGTCCGGGCGGATAGTCGTCGATACGACCGAACTCGTGAAAACCCTGGCGTTTGTAGAAGTCCGGCGCCTGGAAGGAAAAGGTCTCCAGATAGGCGCCGAGACAGCCACGCTCGCGGGCAATTTCCTCAGCCTTTCCCAGCAACTGGCTGCCCAATCCTCCCTTGCGATGGTTCGGGTTCACCCAAAGCAGGTCGACGAACATCCAGGAGTAGCCGATGTTGGCTTTTAGCCCGCCCAGAAGCGCGCCATCTTCGTCGCGCGCCAGCACCCACAATTCCTCGTGATTGTAGGGCCCGCCCCTCGCGATGTTGTATTCATCGAGCCCGTTTTCGATCGTGTCGACAATATCGTCGTCGACTCTTGCGCTGACGGTCAACGTCACCATTCGGCCACCTGTGATTTTTGCCTGGACAGAGATCGCTGGAGTCGGGTTGGGGAGACTTGTGGTGTTCCGTCTAGCAGCGATTTTTGCGATTCCGACAGGGTGATTTCGAATTAGGCGGGAAAAAGGCCTCCGGCACACCGTCATGGACAAGAATGCGCAGCTCCATGGCTTGACGAAGCCCGCCGGCAAGCGAGACAAGTTCGCATTCATCGCGCCACGAGATTTTGATGCACCTGATAACAACGCAAGAAGAATTGGATTCGGTCATCCGCGACCTCGCGAAATCCGGATTCGTAACGGTAGACACCGAGTTCATTCGCGAAACCACGTTTTGGCCGGTGTTGTGCCTCATCCAGATGGCGGCGCCCGGCGTCACCGCGTTGATCGACCCGTTGGCACCTGGCCTCAACCTGAAGCCATTCTTCGAACTGATGGCCAATGAGCGCGTGACCAAGGTCTTTCACGCCGCGCGCCAGGACATCGAAATCATCGTCCATCTCGGCGACCTAATCCCGCATCCGGTTTTCGACACGCAGGTGGCGGCGATGGTCTGCGGTTTCGGCGACAGCGTCTCCTACGATCAGCTCGTACAGAAGATCACCGGTGCGCGGCTCGACAAGTCGTCGCGCTTCACCGACTGGCGCCATAGGCCGTTGTCCGACAAACAGCTCGACTATGCGCTCGCCGACGTCACCCACCTGATCGACGTCTACAAACATCTTATCGACCAGCTCGCGCGCGAAGACCGCGCCCACTGGCTGAACGAGGAGATGGAGGTGCTCACCTCGCGCGAAACATACGACCCGCATCCCGAGGACGCCTGGAAGCGGCTGAAGATGCGTTTGCGCAAACCGCAGGAACTGGCTGTGGTGCAGGTGGTCGCGGCGTGGCGCGAACGCGAAGCGCGCGAACGCGACGTGCCGCGCGGGCGCGTGCTGAAAGACGATGCCATCTATGAGATCGCCCAGCAGGCGCCGCGCGATGTCACCGCGCTCGCCCGCCTGCGCACCACGCCGAAAGGCTGGGAACGGTCGGCCACCGCGGCTTCCCTGCTGGAGGCGGTGAACAGCGCTCTGGCCTTGCCAAAGGAAGAGATGCCGAAGTTGCCGAAGACCTTTCAGCCGCCGGAAGGCACCAGTGCCGCCTCCGAATTGCTGAAGGTCCTGCTCAAGATCATCGCGGAGAAACAGGGCGTCGCCGCCAAGGTCCTGGCCACCAGCGACGACATCGACCGTATCGCCGCCGAGGGCGAGAATGCCGACGTTCCCGCGCTGCAGGGCTGGCGGCGCGCCGTGTTCGGCGATGCCGCGCTCAAGCTGGTGCGCGGCGAAATCGGCATCAAGTTCGAGAAGCGCAAGATCGCGGTCTTCGACCTGAAATCCTGATCCCGGTCAATCGGGCGAGAGGATGGCCCCTCGCCCGCTCAAGAGTCCGTGCGCGGTCAGGCGCCGCCGTGATAGTTGGGGCTCTCGCGCGTGATCGTCACGTCATGCGCATGACTTTCGCGTAGCCCGGCGTTCGAAATGCGCACGAAAGTGGCCCGTTCGCGGAAATCCGTCAGGTCGCGGGCGCCGACATAACCCATCGCCGCCTTCAAGCCACCGGCCAGCTGGTGCAGCACGCCGGCCACGGGGCCCTTATAGGGCACCTGCCCCTCGATGCCTTCCGGAACAAGCTTCAAGGTGTCGCGAACTTCCGCCTGGAAGTAGCGATCCGCCGAACCGCGCGCCATGGCGCCGACCGACCCCATGCCGCGATAGGCTTTGAACGAGCGGCCCTGATGCAGATAGACTTCGCCCGGGCTCTCGTCGGTGCCGGCAAGCAGCGAGCCGATCATCGCGGCGCTCGCGCCGGCGGCCAGCGCCTTGGCCAGATCACCCGAATATTTGATGCCGCCGTCGGCGATCACCGAGATGCCGGATTTCTGCGCGGTCTCGACCGCCGACATGATCGCCGAAAGCTGCGGCACGCCGACGCCGGCGACGATACGGGTGGTGCAGATGGAGCCCGGGCCGATGCCAACCTTGACGCCGTCGGCGCCGGCGTCGATCAGCGCCTGGGTGCCAGCGGCGGTGGCGACATTGCCAGCGATGATGCGCACGGAGTTGGACAATTTCTTGGCCCGCGCCACCGCATCCAGCACGCGCTGCGAATGGCCGTGCGCGGTGTCGATGACCAGCAGGTCGACGCCCGCGTCGATCAGACGCTCCGCCCGCTCGAAGCCGTCGTCGCCGACGCTGGTCGCGGCCGCGGCGCGCAAGCGGCCCTGAGCATCCTTGGTGGCGTGCGGGTTGAGCTGCGACTTCTCGATGTCCTTGACGGTGATGAGCCCGACGCAATTGCCATTCTTGTCCACTACCAGCAGCTTCTCGATGCGGTGTTGGTGCAGCAGGCGCTTGGCTTCTTCCTGGTCGACGTTTTCCTTGACCGTGATCAGGTTCTCGCGCGTCATCAGCTCGTAGACTTTTTGCGCGGGATTGGAGGCGAAACGCACGTCGCGGTTGGTCAGGATGCCGACGAGACGGCCGGTGATCTGGCCACCGCTCCCGCCGTTCTCGACAACCGGAATGCCGGAAATGCCATAGTGGCGCATCAGCCCCAGCGCATCGGCCAGCGTCGCGTCGGGCCCGATCGTGACCGGGTTCACCACCATGCCCGATTCGAATTTCTTGACCTGACGAACCTGCTCGGCCTGTTCGGCCGGCGTGAAATTGCGGTGGATGACGCCGATGCCGCCGGCCTGTGCCATGGCGATGGCCAGCCGGGCCTCCGTGACCGTATCCATGGCGGCCGAAATGATCGGCACGTTGAGATCGATGTCGTTGGCGATGCGTGTGCGGATGTCGGTCTCGCCGGGCATCACTTCGGAATGGCCCGGCTGCAGCAGGACGTCGTCGAAGGTCAGCGCCAAAGCGCCGGTGGCGGTTTCGATGATTTTTGCCATTGCCGATCCTTGCTTAAAAACGAAACGGGCGCTGACCCGGATGGGTGCGCCGACTCGATATTCCCTTTCAGGATTGGCGGTGGCTGGTAACACGTCTGTTTGCCAATGGAAAGCGCGCAACGTCACCATGCCGCCGTTTCAACAGCCGGCGGGTGGACGGACGCCACGGGTGATTGCCGGTTGCAATGCCGGCGCGGTCGCACAAAAGTGACCGAACGAGGCAGGACGCCTGCGCGTTGCCATGATAACGGCCTCGGCCTTGTCGCTCATACCCGTCTACCCCGAGGTTCGGACGTCTCGTGAACAGAATCATCCCGCTCGTGCTGGCCGTCGCGCTTTTCATGGAGAACATGGATTCGACGGTGATCGCTACCTCGCTGCCAGCGATCGCGGCCGACATCCAGACGAGCCCGATCGCGCTGAAGCTGGCATTGACCGCCTATCTGGTGGCGCTCGCTGTTTTCATCCCAATCAGCGGCTGGATGGCGGATCGCTTCGGCGCAAGAAACGTGTTCCGCGCCGCCATCGGTGTCTTCATCCTGGGTTCGGTCGCCTGCGCGATGGCGAATTCCCTGGAATTCTTCGTGCTCGCCCGTTTCTTCCAGGGCATGGGCGGTGCGATGATGACGCCGGTCGGACGTCTCGTGCTGGTACGGTCGACCCCCAAAAGCGATCTGGTGGCGGCGATGTCGTGGTTGACCATTCCGGCTCTGGTCGGCCCACTCGTCGGCCCTCCGGTCGGCGGTTTCATCACCACCTATTTCTCCTGGCACTGGATTTTCCTGATCAATGTTCCGATCGGCATCATCGGCATAGTGCTGGCGACGCGCTATCTGCCGGAAACACCGTCCGCCGAGACACCACCCCTCGATTATACGGGCTTTGTCCTGTCGGGTATCGCCGCTTCGGGCATCGTCTTCGGCCTTTCGGTGGTTAGCCTGCCGGCATTACCGCCGGCCGTCGGTTTGATCACCGTGATTGTCGGTGTCGTCTGCGGCATTCTTTACCTGCGCCACGCCCGTCACGCGAAAAACCCGCTGCTGGCGTTGGAGCTGTTCCGCAACCAGGCTTTCCGCGCTTCGGTTCTCGGCGGCGGCCTGTTCCGCATCGGTATCGGCGCCGTGCCGTTCCTGCTGCCGCTGATGTTCCAGATCGGCTTCGGCCTGACGCCGTTCCAGTCCGGCATGATTACTTTCGTGTCGGCGCTCGGCGCTATCGGCATGAAATTCGTCACCGCCTGGCTTTTCCGTGTCGCCGGTTTCCGGCGCGTGCTGATCTGGGGCTCATTGCTGGCCGCCATTTCGATCGCGGTCTACGGTCTTTTCACACCGACCACGCCCTATCCGCTCATCCTGGCAGTGCTGCTGGTCGGCGGCTTCATCCGCTCAATGTTCTTCACTGGCGTCAATGCATTGGCCTTCGCCGAGATTCCCGCCGAAGAGACCTCCAAGGCGACACCAATCACGGCTGTGGCCCAGCAGCTCAACATCGCTTTGGGCGTGGCGCTGGCCGGCGGCATATTGGAGGTTTCAACCAAGGTTCACGGCGGCCCGCTGATGTTGAGCGATTTCCACGTCGCGTTCTTCATCGTTGCCGCAGTAGCGGCCCTTGCCGCCCTGTCCTTCATACGTCTGTCCCCTGAAGCCGGCAATGCCGTTTCAGGCTACAAGGCGCGACCGGCCAAGCCGCTGGAGAACCCTGCCCCGTCCAGTTGAGCTGGCCTTGCCGTCAGTCCCCGGCCGGCGCGCGTCCCTTGAAGTCCTTGGCCAGCAGATAGAGCTCGACCGATTCGTCGCGCGACGCGGGTGGCTTGACATGGTGAACCGAGCGGAACGAGCGCTTGAGCATATCGAGAAGATCGCCCTCGGTGCCGCCCTGAAAAGTCTTCGTCAGAAAATGCCCGCCGGGCTTGAGCACGGACACGGCGAAATCGGCAGCCACCTCGCACAGATGCATGGTGCGTATGTGATCGGTGCGGCGATGGCCGGTGGTGGGGGCCGCCATGTCGGACAAGACGATATCCGGCTCGCCGCCGAGCGCTTCGACCAGGCGTGCCGGCGCCTGTTCATCGAGGAAATCCATCTGCAGGATGGCGGCTCCCGGAACGGCATCCATCTCTAGATAATCGATGCCGACGACATGCGGCGTGGCCTCGCTCGATTTGGTGCGCACGGCCGCCACCTGGCACCAGCCGCCGGGTGCGGCGCCAAGGTCGATCACCTTTTGGCCCGGCTTCAGCAGATGATGCTTGTCGTCGATCTCGATCAGCTTGTAGGCGGCGCGCGAGCGGTAGCCGTCCGCCTTGGAGCGCTGGACATAAGGATCGTTGAGGTGCCGCTCGAGCCATCGGCGCGAGGATTCCTTCAGGCCGCGCTTTTTCTTCACCTTGGTGCGTAGCACGCGGGTGTTGCCGGCGGTCGTATCTTTCTTTTTAGTCATCGCCGGCCCTCGCTATTCCAGGAACCGCGCGCGTTGCGGTCGTCCGCCATCAATTCGCTCAATATGCCTTCGCGCAAGCCCCTGTCGGCGACGCGCAGCCGCTCGGAGGGCCAGACGGCGCGGATCGCCTCGAGGATGGCGCAGCCGGCAAGCACCAGGTCGGCACGGTCGGCGCCGATGCAAGGATTGGCGACACGCTGCTGGAAATCCCATCCCAAAAGCTTCTCCACCATGCGGTCGACATTTTCGCGGCCCATCCACAGGCCATCGACGCGGCGCCGGTCATAACGCTCGAGATCGAGATGGACACCGGCCAGCGTCGTCACCGTGCCGGAGGTGCCAAGCAGGTGGAAATGCGGACCTGCGAGCAGATGGTTGAGCCGGTGACGTCCTTCGAAGGCGGACAGCCGTTGCGCGACATCGTCGACCATGGCGTCAAAGCTTTCGCGCGTCACCGTCCGCCCACCGAATCGCTCCGCCAGCGAAACAACGCCGACAGGCAGCGACGTCCACGAGACGATGTGACTCGCCAGGCGCGACGACCGGCGCGTGGTGAGGTCGATCAGCGCGATTTCGGATGAACCACCGCCGATATCGAACAGAACCACACCCTTGGTGTCGCGCTCGATCAGCGAGCCGCAGCCCGAAACCGCCAGCCGTGCTTCCGTCTCACGATCGATGATTTCCAGCTTCAGCCCCGCCTCGCGCTCGACCCGTTCGAGGAATTCGGCGCCGTTGGCGGCGGCGCGGCAGGCTTCGGTGGCGATCAGCCGTGCGCGCGCCACCTTGCGGATCCGCAGTTTCTCCGCGCAGACCTTCAGCGCCTCGATGGCGCGGTTCATGGCCGCATCGCCCAACCGCCCGCTGGCCGAAAGTCCCTCGCCCAGGCGCACGATGCGCGAGAACGCGTCGATCACCCGGAACTGACCGTGCCTGCCCGGCACCGCCACCAGCAGGCGGCAATTGTTGGTGCCGAGATCGAGCGCGGCAAAGACCGGCAACTCGAAGGCAGCCGGACGCGAGCGATCGGGCGCCCTGGAATTTTCGACGGGCGCGATCGACGGCGCCTGCGCCGGAACTGCGTTGCGCCCAGGCGCAGGCGTGGGATCGGCGGACGCGCCGGTGCCCCCGACCCCGTCGACCGGCGCATAGACCTTGCGGCCGCGACGACGTTTGCGGCGCTTGCGTCCCTTGGCGCGGGGTTGATGGTCCGGGGCGTGCGCATCTTGTCGCGCCACGCTCTCACTGTCCGGCGCACGGCTGGCGGCCGGGGCTTTAGGGCCGCGCGATGCCGAAATCCCCTCCGACACGCCGCCCCCCGGCGCTTTGGCGCCGGCGTCGCGGTCTTCCACTGGCTATTTCCTTCCAGTGCCGCGCGAACCGGTTGCCCGGACGCCGCTGGCACGAATATTTCGTAAGTTGGCGCCAGACTAGCAGCGCCGGGCCCGATCACCAAGAGCCATGCGAAAATTGTAGGCTGCCGCAACGGCGCTAAACGCATCGCCGTAAACGCGCCACAACTGTTGAATAGCCGGCTTCGATCGGGCATTTCTGGGTCCAGCGGGTCAATTCGGGCGGGATAGCCACTCGACCGAACCTGCGCGGGGCATCGAATCGTGATGAATTGGGGTTGCTGATGGCCGTAGCTGCATGAATGTGAAACGTTTTTTCTGGCCTGCCGTCGGTCTGGCCGCCGTCGCCTTCTCGCTGTGGGTCCTGTTCAAGGAACTGCGCGGCATTTCTCTCGACGATGTGTGGACAAGTCTCGCCACCATTCGCTGGAACCACTGGCTGCTCGCCGCGCTGAGTTCGATCGTCGCCTACGCAGCGCTTGCCGGCTATGATCACATCGCGCTGCTGCATCTTCGCAAGCGCGTATCGTGGCTGTTCGTGACGCTGTGTTCCTTCACCACCTACGCGCTGTCGCACAACATCGGCGGTTCGGTCTTTTCCGGAGCAGTCATCCGCTATCGTGCCTACGGGACGAAAGGGCTTTCCGGACAAGACGTCGGCGTTCTGGTGGCGGTCTGCTGGATCACCTTCGTTCTGTCCTCGATCCTTTTGGGCGGCATCGTGCTCATTCTGATCCCGGACCTGTTCGAGCGATTTTCCGACATCCGCTCCTTCACCGAGTTTGGCTATGGGGGGCTGTCGGCGGGCGCCGGCGTCGTGATGATTCTCATCGTCGCCGCCTACGCCTTCGGCAGCTGGCTGCATTTGAAGCCGCTCAAGATCGGTTCCTTCGAAATCCACTACCCGCGGCTGCCGATCGTCGCCCGCCAGTTCATCATCGGGCCGATCGAGATCCTATCGGCCGGCGCGATCCTCTATTTCGCCCTGCCCGTGGAAAACAACCCAGGCTATCTCGTGGTTTTCGGTATCTTCCTCGTCGCCTTTTCGCTGGCGCAGATATCGCATGCGCCCGGCGGGCTCGGCGTGTTCGAGGTCGTCTTCCTGGCGGGCCTGCAGCATATGGACCAGGCCGGCGTGATCGCGGCACTTCTGGTGTTCCGGATGTTCTACCTGATCATCCCGCTCATCCTGGCGCTGATCGTGGTTCTGGTGTTCGAGCGTTCGCAGTTCGGCCGCGCGGCAAATTGAAACGCAGTCGAGGCTTGACTATTTTGGAAGCGCGGCTACAAGGCAGCGCAGAAACGGGCAGCGGCACACCGAACCGCTCGCGAAAGAGCAAGAATTCTCTTTCACCGCTCTGGCCAAAGCATTGAACAAAAATGCTTATTGGGGAATAGGTTAACGGTAGACCCACGGACTCTGACTCCGTTAGTCCTGGTTCGAATCCAGGTTCCCCAGCCAAACTGGATGCCTAATGCACAAATTGGCCCTCGCGCTTCTTCCATCCTTGTTGTCGCGATTGTTTCCGCAACACGAATCAACGGTTATCGGAAGACATCTCACACCTCGCAACAGCCCCATTGGCAGTTCGGCGGTGCCAGAACATCAGTCGCTTCTTCTGATCCGCAGACTGTTTTACGAACGGCTGGCTGGGATTGCAGGCCAATTCTAGCAGCCGGATGCCGGTTCTTCAGCTTTTCCACGGCGGTCGGCCTTCCCCCTGCGTGCGGGGCTATTCGGTCCGCCGTTGCACCGACATGCGGTTATTGAACGTAGTAACTATCCGACCGATGTGTTCGTCCAAATACATAGTGGGTAGGCAGCTACCGGTTTGCGACTTATCACAGGGTATCTAGCACCCTAGAAAGCCTCGCTGACCGACAATTCACGCATCCGTCGCGCGTACCGAAAACCTGGCGCTGGCGCGCATTTCGGCTCCGGGCTCCAGCCTTGTCATGCCGTGCGCGATCGGTCCTTCCGGCAGGTTGAACGCATCGACGGGGTGCGAGACCGGTTCGAAACAGAAGAAATCGGCGTCGCCCGACGGAGAAAACAGCACGTATTGATCCAGATGTTCGCTCGCCTCGATGATCACCGACAGGCCGCGATCCGGCCAATCGATACGAGCATTGCGATCCCAGCCGGCGAACCAGTTGTTGACCCAGGACGACGGCAGTTTCCGTAGCGTGTTGAAATCCAGTTCCGGATGATCGGCAACAGCTTCGACCGATCGCGGCAGGTGGTCGGTATGTTCCAACCAGGCTAGGTCGGAACTGGCGGTGAGACAGGTGTTGCGGTCCCGTACGAACCACGGGTGGAATCCCAAGCCATAGGGCAAGGCGATCCCTGCCCTGTTCGTAGCAGTGAGCTCCATCACGAGGGTTGTTCCCTCCAACCGGTAGGTCATCGAGGCATCGTAGCGGAATGGTCCCGGCCCCTTCCCTTCGAGAGTCAGTAGAACGGTCTCGTTCGTCTTTTCGGTGACTGTCCAGACCGAGGAGAATCCGCTGCCATGGATGGGGTATTTTTCCGTCGGCATGTTGCGCTCGACCGGATGAAACGTGCCATCGAAGGCAAAACCGCCGCCCGAGACGCGCCCCGAGAACGGGATCAGCAGGATGTTCGACAGGCCGAACGGCTGTTCGGTTTCAGGGTCGACCGAACGAAACACCGGCGTCCAGCCGCCTTTGTGCATCACATCGAAGGACGTCAGCCCCGCCCCCAGATCCGGCCTGACGGTAATCCTGGCGACCGCATTGGACAGGCCGAGTGGCGCCATCACCAGCCGCCGTCGACATGGATGTTCTGGCCGGTGATCATGTCGGAGGCGGGCGAAACCAGGAACAGGACGAGCTCGGCAACGTGCCTTGGCTCGATCCGCGATTTCAGGCACTGATTTTCGAGGATCCAGTCATTGTACTCCTGCAACCGGTCGGCGAAGACCCGCCGTTCGGCGTCCGAGACCACCGCGCCCGGCGAGACGGCGTTGACGCGCACCCCGTGCGCGCCGAGTTCACGGGCCAGCGTCTTGGTCAGGCCGAGCATGGCGCCCTTGGAAGCGACGTAAGGCACATAGCCATCCCAGCGGCCATTCAGCGTCACCGAACAGAAATTGACGATCTTGCCATAACGCTTTTGCTTCATCTGAGCCGCCACCGCGCGTGTCAGCGCGAATGCCGCGGCTGAATTCACCCGCAACTGGTCTTCGTATTCCTCAAGCGAGAAGGCCTCGAACGGCTTGTTGATGATCAGGGCCGCATTGTTGATGAGGATATCGATGCCGCCCGAGCTTTCCGACAGCGCTTCCCCCCGCGCCTGCGTGCCGGAAAGGTCGTTGAGATCCTGGCCGACAAAGGAAGACGCCACGCCGTGCTTCGCAGCAATCCCGGCGGCGAACGCCTCGCCGCCCTCGGCGTCCGGCCGGTCGAGCAGGAAGAGGTTGGTCCCGGCCTTGGCGAGAATATCGGCCTGGGCACGCCCCAGCGTTCCCAAAGCCCCGGTGAGAAGCACGTTTTTCCCGGCAAGTGTCGTCATGGCGCTCTCACAGAAGCTCGTGGACTTCATCGATGGAGGTTTCGGCGGTCGGCCGATCGAAAACGATCTCGCCGCGCGCCATCGCCACGATCCGGTCGCAAGACTGGAACACGTGCTGCATGTTGTGCGAGATGAAGACGCCGGTCAGCCCCTGCGCCTTCAGCCCGCGCACGAAACCGATGACCTTGTTGGTTTCCTTCACCGACAGGTGATTGGTCGGCTCATCCAGGATCAGCACCTTCGACTTGAAGTGCATGGCGCGTGCGATCGCCACGCCCTGCCGCTGACCGCCCGACAGTTCGCCGACCAGGGCATCCGGCGACCGCAGATGCAGATCGACGTCGGCGATGGCCTGGACGCTTTCCGCGCGCATCCGCTTCTGGTCCATGAGGCCAAAGCCGCCAAGCTTCCATTTCAACGGCTCGCGGCCGATGAACAGGTTGCGGGCGATGGACATGGTCGGAACCATCGAATTGTACTGGTAGATCGTCTCCAGGCCGTGATGCATGGCATCCTTCGGCGAGCGAAGGTGAACCTCCTTGCCCTCGATCAGGATTTCGCCCGCATCCTGGTGGTGGACCCCGGACAGGATCTTGATGAGGGTGGATTTGCCGGCACCGTTGTCGCCGACAAGGCCGACGGTTTCTCCAGGATGGATCGTCAGCGAAACGTTCTTGAGCGCGTGGACGCCGCTGTACCATTTCTGAAGGTTGCGGCATTCGATGATCGGCGTCGTCACTTGCGCACCTCCACCTTGATCTTGCGGGAGATCCTGGCCATCCAGGCGTTGGCGATGACCGCGAACATGGTGAGCAGGCCGATCGCGAACTTGAACCAGTTGGCATCGACGCGCGACAGAACCAGGCCGTTGTCGATGGTGCGAATGAGCAGCGTGCCGATGATGGCGCCGAACACCGTGCCGATGCCGCCGGCAAGCGCTGTGCCGCCGATGACCGCGGCGGCCACGGCCTGCAGCTCCAGCCCTTCGCCGATCGACGGCAGGGGCGAGCCGAGGCGCAACACCTGCAACAGGCCGGCAAAACCGGCAAGCATCGAACACAGCATGAAGCAGATGATCTTCACGCGCTTGACCGGAATGCCCATCGAGGAAGCCGCCTCGTTGAAGCCGCCGGTGGCGCGGATCCAGTTGCCGAAATTCGTCAGCGACAGAAGCGCCGTGGCAAGGGCGGCGATGGCCACGAACCAGATGAAGGACATCCGCAAAATCGAACCCTGCCAGATATAGTCGGTAAACAGCCAGGTCGGCAGGTTGTCGGGCAACAGCGGCGGGAAGCCGCCCGAAATCACGATGGTGAGCGAGCGCGCGATGAACAGCATGCCGAGCGTCGTGATGAAGCTCGGTATGGCGAATTGCAGCGTGATGTAGCCGTTGATGAACCCGATCGCGGCACAGATCATCAACCCCAGCAACAGAGCCACCGGAAAGGGAACTCCGTCGTTCAGCATCACCGCTATGCTCATCGGCATCAGCGCGAAGACCGAACCCACCGAAAGGTCGAATTCGCCGCAGATCATCAGGATCGTCACGCCGATGGCCACCAGCGCCATTTCCGGCAGCAGGCCCATGACGCCCCGGATGTTTTCCATGGACAGCAGGATGCCGTTCGACTTGATCTGGAAAACCGCGATCAGGATGACGAGCAGCGCAAGGCCGGCAAGTTCGGGCTTGTCGAGATAGATTTTCAAAAACCGCTTCATAAGGCTCACACTCATTGCCTGGCGCCCTGCCAAACCGGGCAGGGCGCCTGAGAACATCGGAAGATCAGCGCAGACCCTTCTTGGACATTTCCATGATCGCCGGCACATCCTTCGGCGTGACAATGCCCTGCCCGGTGTCGATGTCGGCCGGGGTCAGGCCGGCGGTCTTGTAGAGATAGGTTTCCATGACCGGCATGAAGCCCTGCATGTAGGGCTGCTGGTCGACCTGGACCTGGACATAGCCGGCCTGCATCTGCTGAAGCACCTCGGGCACCAGATCGAAGCCGCCGAGAAGCACCTTGCCGGGCGCGACGCCGCGATCCTTGAGCACCTTGGCGACACTGGCCTCCCAGTAGCCGGTATCGAAATAGGCCGTCGTGTTGGGATTGGCGTTCAGGTAGGCGCCGATACGGTCGGCGGTGAGGGCAAGATCGGTGGCGGAATCGATGCGCGTGATGTTGATCTCGCGATCCTTGTGCTCGGCCTTGTATTCCTCCAGGAATTTTTTCACGCCGCCTGCCCGCTGCTCGGACCAGGTCTGGCCCGGAGCGTTGACGCCAACCAGCAGGTTGAGCGGGCCTTCCTTCGGGAAATTCTCGGACTGGGCCTTGGCCAGCGCATAGCCGGCGGCAACAAAGCCCTGGCCTATGAAAGCCTTGCGGGCATTGCCCTTGGCGCCCTGGCTGTCGTCGACATTGACCGCCAGCACGAGAATACCGGCATCCGTCGCTTCCTTGATGGCGTTGTCGTAGGCCTTGTCATCGACGATGGCGACAAAGATCGCGTCCGGTTTGGAAGCGATCGCGGCCTGCAGATTGGCCACCGCCTGCTCGACCGAGCCTTCCTGCTGGGTGAGAACCAGCTGGCACGTGGCGCTGACCTTGGCGCAGGCATCGTCAAAACCCTTCTTGACCGACTGCCAGAAGGTGTTAGACGCCGACGAATGGCTGATGAATACGATATTGAGACCTTCGGCGCCGGCCGGCGATGCCATCAGCGACAGGCCGAGTGCGGTGGTGGCCAAGAACTTCTTGAGCATGTTTTCCTCCGTTGACGTGTTGTTATTGTTGGGTGTTCCCGCGCTGCTCCCGTTTAGCTTCGGTCGAACAGTCCGGCTCTGCTGCTGGCGATTTCCGGCAGCGAGTTCAGAATTTCACGCAGATGCAGGCGCATGGCCTTCTCGGCGTCCGCCTGGTCGCCGGTCGCGATCGCCTCGACGATGCGTTCATGCTGGTCGATCAGCCGGCTGACATGCATGTCGTCGACGGACAGGAACCGCACGCGGTCCATCTGCGCCTTGACGCTTTCGATGACATTCCAGGCGTAGCTCTTGCCGGCCGATGCCGCGAGCGTGCGATGGAAGCGCTCGTCGAGGCGCAGGAAGGCAGCCCGGTCATTGTGCGGAACCTGCTTCTGCAGAGCGATCTGCTCGCGCAACTCCTCGATCGCGCTGGCGGCGTTGTTTTCGGCGACCAGACGCACGATGTCAGCCTCTATCGCCTCGCGCACGAAGCGGGCGTCCATCACGGCGGCCACTGAAATCTTGGTCACGAAGGTGCCGCGTTGAGGCAGAACCTGCACGAGGCCTTCCTCGGAAAGCTTGATGAACGCCTCGCGCACCGGCTGACGGCTGACGGAGAGGGTTTTGGCGACTTCGGATTCGGAAAGGCGTTCGCCCGGAAGAAGCTCCGCCTGGATGATCTGCCGGCGCAGCAGACGATAGATCTGCGGGCCGACCGTTTCCGCCGGGGAAATGCCGGCGGGTACGTTGGTGATCTGCATACTGCCCTCCTCCCAGGGTCAGAAATTAATCTAGCATACTACCATACAAGTCAAATTGTTTCTTCGTTTCACCATCAATTGGCCTTGGACGAACGGCGGCAGACGGTGAATTTCCGATCCAGATCCTCGGCAAGCTCGACGCCGTGGCCCGGGCCTGGCGGAACGGTGATCATGCCGTCCGTGACGGTCGGCAATTGCGTGGTGAGGTCGGCGTACCAGGTCTTGTAATAGGCACGCACGCTTTCCTGAACGAGCGCATTCGGCGCATTCAGGGACAGGTGCGTCGACGCTGAAAGCACGACCGGGCCGGTGCAGTCATGCGGCGCGACCGGCAGGTGCCAGGTCTCCGCCATCGTGGCGATCTTCTTGGCCTCCGATATGCCGCCGCACCACGAAAGGTCGAGCATCACCACGCCGGCCGCATCCGTTTCCATCAGGTCGCGAAAAGCCCAGCGTGTCGCCAGCGTCTCGGAGGCGCAGAGCGGCGCGCGGCTGGCGGCCGCATAGCGTTTCAGGCTCGACAGCGAGTCCATCTTGATCGGGTCTTCGTGCCAGAAGGTGGCGTATGGCTCGAGCGCCCGCGCGATCTGGATAGCCGGCGTCAGCTGCCACATCGAGTGGAACTCGACCATGATGTCGATCTTGTCGCCGACCCGCTTGCGGATCTTCTCGAAAGGCTCGAGCGCCTTGCGCAGGTCCCGCCCGGAAATGTACTGGCCGCCGCTCTTTTCGGCCGCGATGTCGAACGGCCAGATCTTCATCGCCGTGATGCCGCTGGCCAACAGGTCTTCGGCCAGTTCGTCGGCTCGCTCGAGGAACCCGTTCAGGTCGTCATAGTCCCTGCCCCGTTCGCCGAGGCCATAATTGGCCGTCTGCTGGCCCTTGGCCTGGCGCATGTAGGTGTTGCCGGCGCAGGTGTTGTAGGTGCGGATCTCTCGGCGCGAGAAACCGCCGAGCAGTTGAGCAATCGGCAGATTGGTCACCTTGCCGAAAAGATCCCAGAGCGCGATGTCGATGGCGGAATTGCCGCGCATTTCCGCGCCCGTCGAACGGAAGCCGAGATAACCGTTGAGGTCCTTGGAAATCTTGTCGATTTCCAACGGGTCGCGCCCGAGCAGCTTGGGTGCCGCAACTTCGTGGATATAGGCCTCGACCGTCTCGGCCATGAAGAAGGTCTCGCCCAGGCCTGCGATGCCTTCATCGGTATGAACACGTACCCACAGGATGTTCGGGAATTCGGTGACCCGGATTGTTTCGAACGCGGTGATCTTCATCGATCAGTACACTCCAGCGGCCAGCAGCGCTTTAACGGTCAGGTCGAAATGCTCGACCATGGCGGCCTCCCCCTTGGCGGGGTCGCCATTGGCGATGGCCTGGGCGATCGCCAGATGCGTGTCGACGCTTTCCTGCCGCGTCTCGTTGCTGGCGCGGCTTGCCCAGCCGATCGGCCAGGTATGGCGCGTCACGACATGGAAGGAACCGACGATCATCGCGAACATGGGATTTTTCGACGCCAGGCCGATGGCCTCGTGGAAGGCGATGTCGTGCTCCATCACCTTCACGGGCTCATGAAAATCGCGCTGCATGGCCTCGGCGAGGTTCAATATCTCGGCCGCCTCCCTGTCCGTGCGCCGCAAGGCGGCAAGCGCCACCGTGCGCCGCTCGACCGTGCGCCGGACATCGAAGATCTGCTGGATGGTCGCCTGATTGGTATGGACGGCGTGGTCGGTGATGATCGCCAGCACGTCTGCCCTTGGCGCCGCGACGCGGGCACGGCGGCCGTTGCCAATGTCGATCAGGGTCAGTGCTGCAAGCGAACGATAGGCCTCGCGAACGATGGTGCGCGAGGTGCCGGTCAGCTCGGAAAAGGCGCCTTCGCTTGGCAGTTCATCGCCCACCTGAAGGCCGTTCTCGCGAATATGGGTCTGCACGGCCGTCATCACGCGATCGAGCAGCCCCTCGCCTTCCGGAACTTGATCCGCCGGAGCCTGCATCGTTGAAACCGTCTCCATGACATACCTATCATACAGGTCTTGTTATACCTATCGATAGATATGCATTTTCCTCTTGTCAACGCCTATCGAGGGCATCGCAGAGCGAACGCGGCCGCTATTCTTTTGGAGGGGCAGATATCAGCGCCAACCGCTTCCGCGGCTTGGCAATCGGCAGGCACACCGGCGCAACGACGCTGGGCTTCTAGCATCAGCCGGCATACGCTATGTCAGGCGAACGAAATCTGCTCAGTTCCCTGCGTTGCCGAAACAAGACAGATCCGGTCGCAGCATCGACTGCGGCCGGTTGATGGCACGCGTACCGGAACCAGGCGTCAGAGTAATTTCCGTGCCGCCAGGTTCCGCATCAGATGCGAAGTGCCGAACACCCAGGGTGGGCAATCCGTCGACAATTTCACGCGGTTGGTCAGCGAGCCAAGCTCGTCGTTCGAAATGGTGACCCTGTCGCCGATCTTGTGCGTGAACCCTTGTCCCGGCGTGTCGCGATCCTCGGTCGGCGCGAACAGCGTGCCCATGAACAACACCAACCCGTCGGGATATTGATGGTGGCGGCCGATCGTCTGCGAGACGAGGTCGAGCGGATCGCGGCTGATTTCCTTCATCGAGCTTCGACCATCGAGCACGAAACCGTCGTCGCCGACGACTTTTAGCCGGAGCTCGGCGTTGCGCACATCGTCAATGGAATAGGTCGCATCGAACAGGCGGATAAACGGCCCGATCGAGCAGGACGCGTTGTTGTCCTTGGCCTTGCCGAGCAGCAGGGCGGACCGCCCCTCGACGTCGCGCAGATTGACATCGTTGCCGAGCGTCGCGCCCACCACCTTGCCGGCGGAACTCACGACCAGCACGATTTCCGGCTCTGGGTTGTTCCACTTCGATATCGGATGCAGGCCGACATCCGCCCCATGGCCAACCGAGGACAGCACCTGCGCCTTCGAGAACACCTCGGCGTCCGGGCCGATGCCGACTTCAAGATATTGCGACCACACGCCCACTTCGATCAGCGCTTCCTTGACCTTGGCAGCTTGCGGCGAGCCCGCCTTCAGGTTGCGCAGGCTGTCGCCGACGATGGCGACGACTTTTTCTCTCATCTTGACGGCAAGGTCCGGGTTACCGGCGGCGCGCTCCTCGATGACGCGTTCGATCATCGATCGCGCAAAGGTCACACCGCACGCCTTGACCGCCTGAAGATCGTTGGGGGCCAACAGGTGCATGGCCTGCGGATCCTGACCCTCGGCGGTCTGCGAAAGCAGCGCCTCCAGCGTTGCCAGCACCGGGCCGTCGGCGCGTACCGCATAGTCGGCCGCATCCTCGCGTTCGAGCAGATCGCGCATCGTCGGCGTGGTTTTCGAAGTGATGTCGATCAGCTTGCCGTCACGCACCACGACAAGGCATGGACCGGCCTTGGCGGGGTCCCAGACGCGTCCCAGAAAGATGCCGGTCTTGAATGTGTCATGTCCAGCTGTCACGTCCGGCACTCCGGTTTTGCATTTGCGGTCGAATTTCCGCGTATGTGCAAATGCGTATACGCGCGGGGATGAGTCTAGTAGTCGACAACACGATTATCGTTTGGATCAGCCCATCGGGTGTTCGGCACCGTGGCGAACCAGCCGGGACGCGCCGGGTCGCGGTCATAGGGATAGCCGCCGAGGCTCTTGTACAGGTCCGCGTATTTTCCGAGCTTGTCGCGATCGATCTCGACGCCGAGGCCAGGTGCCGACGGCACCTTGATGGCACCGTTCTCGTAGCGCATCGGCCCGCCGACGATAATGTCGTCCACGAGCTGGTGGTAGTGCGCGTCCGCATGGAAGACGAGGTTCGGCACGACCGCGCCGAGATGCAGCATGGTGGCAAGCTGGATGCCGAGTTCGCCGGACGAATGCACGGCGATGCCGAGCTGGAAGGTCTCGCAGACGCCCGCCGCTTTCACGCAAGGCCTGATGCCGCCCCAGAAGGTCGTGTCGAGCAGGATGACGTCGACCGCGGGGTTGAGCACATTGGCGGCAAGCTGCTCGAAATTGATGACGACCGTGTTGGTGGCCAGTGGCATCGTCGTGTTTTCGCGCACCCTGCGCATGCCGTTCAGGCCCCAGGTCGGGTCCTCGTAATAGTCGTTGTTGAGATCCTCGATGCCCTTGGCGAAGCGGATCGCCTCCTCCACGGTGAAGGCGGCGTTGGGATCATAGCGCACGCTGTCGGAGCCAAGCGCCTTCGCCCAGGCGCGGTAAACCTCGAGCTCGTAGTCCGGCGGGAAGACGCCACTCTTCAGCTTATGCGAAGTGAAGCCGCACTTCTTCTTCAGCGCCAGCGTCTGCTCGATGAGCTGGTCGGCGGTGCGCGTCTCGCCCTCGCCGGTATCCTTGTTGGGCAGGCGGAAGAACATGTAGCTGGCGAAGGGCACCATCTCCCGCATCTTGCCGCCGAGCAGGTCGTAGACCGGCACGCCGAGGAACTTGCCCATGATGTCGAGGCAGGCGAATTCGATCGCCGCATGCATCTGGGTGCGGTTGTTGTAGAGGCTGGCGGTCGGGTTGCAGATCATGAAGCGCAGATTTTCCAGCTCGAACGGATCGTGCCCGACGAGATAGGGTTTCAGCGCCCGGAAAGCTGCCTCCGCGCTCTCCCCACCGCCGCCCATCTCGCCGAGGCCGACAATGCCCACATCGGTCTCAACCTCGACGATGGTGCGCACGAAACGCCCCCAATGCGCCCCGTTGGAATGGCGCAGCGGCGCCTCCAGCGGAACGGTGACGGTGGTCGCGCGGATATCGGTGATTTTCGGTCGCTTCATGGAAGGCTCCAAGGCAAGGCTATCATCGGGAAGACATCGAGAAACGGTTTCATAGCGGATTTTCCGATCACTCGGACCAATCACTCGGGAATCACGATACCGAGCTTGGCGAGCACGCCGCCGTCGATCTTGATGTCGGCGCCGGTGATGAAGCGGGCCTTGTCGCTGGCAAGGAAGGCGACCAGATCGGCGACCTCGGCCGGCTTGCCGACGCGACCCAGCGGATGGCCCCTGCCCCAGGCATCCAGCGTTGCCTCGGCGGTGTTGTCGCCTTTCCAGATATCCGCCGCCCAGTGCAGCATGGGCGTGTCGATCGAGGCCGGGCAGACGGAATTCACGGTAATGTTGTCCGGCGCATGGTCGAGCGCCATGGCGCGCACCAGCGCGTTGATGGCGCCCTTGCTCGCCGTATAGGCGGCCACGCCCGCCTGCGAGGCATAGGCCTGCACGGAGGAGATGGCGACAATCGCGCCGCCGCCACGCTTCTTCATTTCTGGAATGGCGAATTTCGCGGCGAGAAAGATGCCCTTGAGGTTGATGTCGAGCACGTCGTCCCAGACCTCTTCCGGCGTATCGACCACCGTGCCATAGCGCTGGATGCCAGCGCAGCAGGCCAGCACATCGACGCCGCCATGGTGCGAAACCGCCATTGCCACCGCCGCCGCCATGTCGTCCTTCGAGCGCACGTCGCCGACGAAGCCCGCCGCATGATCGCCAATCGACTTGACCGCATCATCGACCGACGCCTTGTCGTTCGCGACGACCAGCACCTTGCCGCCGCCAGCCGCGAAGCGACGAGCACAGGCAAGGCCCATGCCGAGGCTGCCGCCGGTCACGACGATGCTCTTGCCGGCAAATTCGTTCATTGTGTTTTTTTCCAATCAGGCGCCCCGAACTTCGACTCGGCGACGCCGCGGCCGACGCCCTCGACGGCGAAGAGCCCGCCCTCCAATGGATGCGCGTCGAGATGGGCGGCCGACATGGTGAAACGCGCCGAAGTGACATAAAGCGTCGAAAGATCGGGCCCGCCAAAGGTGCAACTCGTCGGCCAGCTCGCCGGCAATTCGACGAGACCGACAAGATCGCCTTCAACATCGAAGCCCGCTACAGCGGCCCCGCCGGCGACGCGGCAGTTCCACAGCCGGTCCTCGGCGTCGAGGCAGGAACCGTCCGGAAAACCGCGCGCGAAACCGGCGACGATGGTGCGCCGGTTGGCCAGCGTTCCCGTGGCGACAGCACAATCGAAGAGATAAATCTCGTTCGCCAGCGTGTCGGCGAAGAAGAAGCGGCCGTCCCGCGTCCACCCCATCGTGTTGGTGATGCCGTATTCGTTCGGCGTCAGTTGCGAGACGCCGCTGTTCGGGTCGATGCGGTAGATGGCGCCGGCATTGCGGTCCATCTCCTTGGGCGAACCGTCCGGATGGAGATTGCTCTGCATGGTCGACACCCAGAAGGTGCCGTCCGGCGCGACACGCCCCTCATTGAGCCGGTTGTCGGGCAAGTCAGGTTCCGGCACCGCGAATTCCTCGAAGGCGCCGCCCGGCCGCCACAGGCAGACGCTGCGGCGCAGGCCGACGATGAAACCGCCATTCGCCCGCATGCCGATGGAAGTCACGAAATCGGGCGTTGGCCAGACATCATGGCGGCCGTTCGCCGGTTCGAGCCGGTGGATGCGCCGGCCGACAATGTCGACCCAGTAGAGCGCCTTTTCCTCACCAGACCAGATGATGCTCTCGCCGACGACATCCTTGGCATCGAACAGTAAGGAAACCGCCACGCTCATGGAGATACCGAAGCTTCGATCGAGAACATGCTTTCGTCGGCCTTGCCGGATGCCTTCTCCTGGCCCGCCAGGAAGCCGACCGGCAGATCATCGATGCCGGTCGCACCCGAAACGAAAACCGTGACGGGATGTGGGCCGTCGCGATGCGCCATTGTGTCCTCCCAGACCATTTGCATTCTTGTATGCAAGATATAACGAGCGGTCAAGCATCGCTCCATGAGCGTATGGAAAATGTATATTTTTCAGGCTATCGTGTGCCGATTGAAGGATTGCATGCAAGAAAACAAAGAGCTTATGCTTCATGGCGCGTGACACGAAAATCTCGGCGGCGGAGCATTGTTATCGCAGCCTTTCGCAGAAGATCATCAGGCTCGAACTGAAGCCGAACGAGCCGGTGGGCGAGCATGCGCTGGCCGATCTGCTCGGCGTCAGCCGCACACCGGTGCGCGAGGCCCTGTCGCGGCTGAGCGCGGAAGGTCTGGTCGATCTGCGATCCCGCGCGGGCGTCGTGGTCGCACCGATCCGCATGGATGCGGTCCGGACGGCGCAGTTCGTTCGCGAACATCTGGAGCTGGCGATCGTCGCCGAAGCAGCCAGGCAGTCGAACCGCCGCATCCTGCTTGGCATCCGCCAGACCATCGAGGAACAGGAATTGGCTGTCGCGGAAGACAATCCCGACCTGTTCTTCGAATGCGACGAGCGCATGCACGCGCTTTATTGCAACCTGGCCGGCCGCGACGGCGTCTGGGGGTTCATTTCCGACGCGAAGAAGCACATGGACCGCGTTCGCCGCCTGTCGCTCCAGGCGGGGCAGCTCGACCAGTTGGTGGACGATCACCAAAAAGTCCTGGAGGCCGTGACGGCAGGCGACCCGACCGCCGCCCAGGAGATCATGCAGATCCACCTGCGGCGCGTCATGCTCGACCTCGGCGAGCTCGCGCAGCGGTTTTCCTCCTATTTCGAGGCGGACAACGCCGCATCCTAGCCGAAGGAACCCGAGGCGATCGACCCCGGCGAGCACCAGGCCGTGCCGTTCGACGGGACGCTAGCCCGTCGAACACAACGGCTATCGGCCTGGCGACTATTCTGCGGCAAGCGCCGTCACTTCGCGGCGGAACGGCAAGGCGTCGCCGATATCCGGCTCGTCCAGTTCGCGGGCGAAACGGTGGCCGGCATAGGTCGCCCAGGCAATCGGTCCGGGCGCTTCGGCATCGCCGATCACCTTGATCGAGCGAATGCCGTTGTCGGCCCACTCCGCCCGACGGTCCTTGAGCTCGCTCCAGAGCCCGTCGTTTTGCAGCCGCGAGGTTACCAGCACCACCGCGTCGGCCGCGATGTCGCGCTCCGCGCCGGTATAGGCGCAGGCCGTGGCGACACCGCCGGCCTTGATGCGCGTGACGGCGCGGTTCAGCACGATCTCAACGCCGAGTTCGGCCAGCCGGCGATGGATGGCGCCCTGCTCCAGCGTGTTGCGGGTCCAGTCCGACACATAGGCTGAAGCAGTCACCAGCGTGACCTTCGCGCCTTGCCGTGCCATGAGTTCGGCCAGCACGCCGCCCATGTAATAATGGTCGTCATCGAACAGCACGACATTGCCGGTGGGCACCTTACCATCCATCAGATCATCCGGCGTGTAGACGGGCATGGCCGGGTCCATCGGCATCGGCACGACATGGGCGCGGGCGACGCCGTCGCGCCGCCATGTCGAACCGGTGGCGATGGCGATGTTCTGGAAGCCAAAGCCAAGGATGTCGTCGGCGGAGAGCCGGCTGTCGAAATAGACCTCGACATTCTGCATCTGTCCGATCTGATACTGGCGATAATCGCGCACCCGTCCCCATGCCGAAAGACCCGGCAGGCGGCATTCGCGTGCGACACGCCCGCCGAGTTCGGTTCCGGCTTCGGCCAGCGCCACCTGATAGCCGCGCATACCAAGCGCACGCGCCGCTTCCAGGCCGGCGGGGCCGGCACCGACGATGAGCACGCTTTCGCTCGCCCCCTTGGCCTGCATGCGTTCCGGATGCCAGCCCTTGCGCCATTCCTCCATGAAGGTCGGGTTCTGCGTGCAGCGCGAGATCGACATGGTCATGTCGCCGGTGATGCAGATGTTGCAGCCGATGCATTCGCGAATGTCCTCGATGCGGCCTTCCTCCACCTTCTTCGGCAGGTAGGGATCGGCAATCGACGGCCGCGCGCAGCCGATGAAGTCGAGCGTGCCCGACTTGATCATCTTCACCATCACGTCCGGAGAGGTGAAGCGCCCGACGCCCACGACCGGTTTCGACGTCAGCTTCCTGATGCCGGCGACAAGGCTTTCCTGTGCTGCCTCTTCCTTGAAGCGCGACGGGCCGGAACAATCCTCCCAGGCACCATGGGCGAGATCCCACAGGTCCGGCAGATCGGCGTGCATCTCGATCATGTCGCGCACTTCGGAATTGGCGAAGCCCAGTTCGCCGATCATCTCGTCCAGCGAGATGCGCAGCGTCAGCCCGCAGGTGTCGCCGATGGCGTCGCGACCCTCCTCGATCAGTTCACGCATCAGGCGTGAACGGTTCTCCAGCGAGCCGCCATATTCGTCGGTGCGCTGGTTGGTAGCAGTGGACAAAAAGTGCTGGATGATGCCGAAGCCATGCGCGCCATAAAGGCAAACCAGGTCGAAGCCGGCCTGCTTGGCGCGCTTGAAGGCGTTGCGGTGCCAGCGGCGCAGGTCTCTGATATCCTGCTTGTCCATGGCGCGCGCCTGCACCGGGTCGTTGGTGAAGGTGCGGATCGGCAAGGCCGTCGGCCCGCGCGGCACTTCACGGGTATAGAGGTTCGGTCCGTTGATGCCGGAGTAAGCGAGCTGGATGCCAGCCAGCGCGCCATGCGAGCGCATCGCCGCCGCCATCTTGGCGAGTGCCGGAATATCCTGGTCTTCCCACAGCCGCAGTTCGATGAACGGCGTGATTTCCGAGGTGTGGTGCATCTCGGTCTGCTCGGTGAAGATGACACCCCAGCCGCCTTCCGACTTGGTGCGCCGCATCTCGGCCGCTGCAGAAGGGTCGCGATAGCCGCCGCCGTTGCAATGCGGCACCTGATAGAACCGGTTCTTCGCCGTCACCGGCCCGATCTTCATCGGCTCGAACAGAATGTCGTAGCGGGGATCGCGCATGAAACTTCCTCTCCTCGCCGGCCCTGCCGCCGACGCGACTGCCAATCGGATCGTCACGCAACCCAGGCAGCACGGCCCTAGTCATAAGGGTCGCCAAGCACCGGAAAACTATAGTTTTCTTCTGCACCGCTTAGGAGTGGCCTAATCGCCGTGTCGTCGCCGGTTAGGATCAACCGATGCAGGACGAAACCAAATATGACTTCATGCGCAGGAAGCCCAGATCATAGGATGCTCTGAACAATCAACGTCGACTGAGGGGGGATCAATATGATTGCGTTTAAGCTTGGTGCAGAAGCTATCGGCCTTGATGTATGGGGACCTCCCGAAAATCTTTCGGCTGTTACTTTAGAAGGCAAACCGGTCATGCACGGCAAGAATCTGTATTCGTCGAACGGCGGACAGGTCCTCAGTGGCATCTATGAAGTTACGAAAGGCCGTTTCAAAGTAATCTATCCTTTTCATGAGCATGCCACTGTGCTCGATGGCGAGGTGACAATCAGCGATGAAGCCGGGAACAGCGTGACATACGGTCCCGGAGATAGCTGGTTTTGCCATCAAGGCGAGGTCGTGACCTGGGACGTCAAGGACCACCTCCGTAAGACCTTCTTCGTGGTGACGGTCGATCGGTTCGTAACCGTTGCTGCTCAGCCTTCAGAGCCATCGCGCTATCAGATCGCAGGCTAGGCAATTCTAGCAAAGCTGCGCAGCGGTTTTGCGTCCGGAATTTCGTAAAAACAAAGAGATGGAGCAATTCCGCGATTCAGAGAAAAGCGGAATTGCCCTAGAACCGGCTCAAATCACCAGGCAAGCTGCAGTATGGACAGCATCCATATCCTCGAAAGACTGATCGCTTTCCCAACAGTGAGCCGCGATTCCAATTTGGCTCTGATCAACTACGTGGCTGAGCTGCTGGAAGCAAAGGGCATCCAGTGCCACCTCATTCCCAGCCACGACGGCCACAAGGTCAATCTTTTCGCCACGATCGGCCCGGCCGACCGGCCCGGCATCATGCTGTCCGGCCATACCGATGTGGTGCCGGTCGACGGCCAGGACTGGACCGTGCCGCCCTTCGCGATGACGAGCCGGGACGGCAAGCTGCTGGGGCGCGGCGCGGCCGACATGAAGGGTTTTGTCGCCTGCGCCGTCGCAGCGGCGCTGAAGGCGGCCGAACGCCCGCTGCGCACGCCGCTGCATCTGGCCTTGTCCTATGACGAGGAAATCGGCTGCCTCGGCGTTCGCAGCCTGGTGGAAATGCTCGCCGCCGCGCCGCAGAAACCGCTTCTATGCATCGTCGGTGAGCCGACCTCCATGCAGGTCGCCACCGGCCATAAGGGCAAGGTCGCCGCGCGCGCCATCTGCAAGGGCCGCGAAGGCCATTCCGCACTCGCGCCGCTCGCGCTCAACGCCATCCACCTCGCCTGCGATTTCGTCAATGTGCTGCGCAGCGAACAGGAGCGGCTGGCCCGCGACGGTGCGCGCGATGGCGACTACGACATTCCCTACACCACCATCCACGCCGGCAGGATCAATGGCGGGGTGGCCCTGAACATCGTGCCGAACCTTTGCCAGGTCGATTTCGAGATCCGCAACATTGCGGCAGACGATCCCGACACCATACTGGAACGCCTGCGCGGCGAGGCCGCACGCATCGTTTCCACCGCCGCAGAAATTGCACCTGAAGCCGCCATCGATATCGAAATCACCAACACTTATCCCGGCCTCGACACGCCGGTGAATTCGCAAGCGGTGGCTTTCGTGAAATCGCTGACCGGCGCCAATGGCACGATCAAGGTGGCATTCGGCACCGAAGGCGGCCTGTTCAGCCGCGATGTCGGCACGCCGACGGTGGTGTGCGGACCGGGCTCGATGGCGCAGGGCCACAAGCCCGACGAATTCGTCACGGTCGAACAGATGCGCCGTTGCGACGAGATGTTGGAAAAATTGCTGGAGCGGCTCGCCGACGAGGCGTCGCCAGTAACTCGATAGCCGATCTACCCGACGACACGCTCGGTGCCGAACACGCCCTGCTCGACCACGAAGCGGCGGCAATGCTGGATAAAAGCCTGCACCGTTTGTGTGCGGTGCTCCGCATTGGGCATGGCTATGCCCATGGTGAGCGGGCGCAGGTCTCCAGCCAGGGGCACGAACACCAGCGGCTTGCCGTCGGGCGAAAGCGTGTTGAGCGGTCGCATATTGGCAATGCCATAGCCAAAACCATTGGCCACCATCGAACGCATCACCGCGATGTCGCCGGTGCGCTCGGCGATATAGGGTCGAAGCCCTTTCTGCTGGAAGGCGGACAGGAAGTATTCGCGGCTGAACGGCAGATCGAGCAGAACCATCGGCTGATCGACCAGTTCTTCCGGCGCTATCGAGGTTCTGGTGGCCAACGCATGTCCCGCCGGCAACATCACATAGGCCGGCAGTTGCATCAGCGGCTCGAAGGCCATGTCCTGTGAAAGGTCGAGATCGTAGGTCAGCGCCACATCGATGTCGCCACGCTGCAGCAATTCCAGCAACTGGCCCTGGTTGCGCTCGAACTGGCGGACGCGGACATCGGGATAGCTGTCCTCGAACCGGCGGCGCAGCGTCGGGAAGATGATCTGGGCAAAGGTCAGCAGGCAGCCGATCGCCAGCGGACCCCTCACCTTTTCGGCGATATCGCCGGCGACGTCGTGCAAGGCATCCGCGTCAGCAAGCAGCCGCGCCGCCTCTTTCAGGAACACGCGACCGCCGGCCGTCAGCGACAGGCCGTGCGAATGCTTGCGCACGAAAAGCTGGACGCCGAACTCCGTCTCGAGCTGAGCGATGGAAGCCGAAATGGACGGCGGCGAGACATTCACCTGCTCGGCAGCCTTGGCGATCGATCCCGCTTCGCCGACGGCAACGAAATATTCCAGCTGTCTGAGGGTAAAGCGAAGTGGCATGGCTGGTTATGTTGCCAGTTTCGGCGCGCGGATCAAGGCGTTGGTGTTCCTCAATATTTGATCCACGTGGTCTTGAGCGCGGTGTATTTGTCCAGAGCATGCAACGACAGGTCGCGGCCGAAGCCGGACTGTTTGAAGCCGCCGAAGGGCGTCATCGGGCTCAGCGCGTCGACGGTGTTGACCGAAACGGTGCCGGCATGCAGGCGCCCGGCGATGCGGTGCGCGCGCGAAAGACTGTCCGTCCACAGCGAGGCGGCCAGGCCATAGACGCTGTCATTGGCGATACGGACGGCCTCGTCTTCGTCGTCGAAAGCGATGACCGACAGCACCGGTCCAAAAATCTCGTCACGGGCTATGCTGTCGTTCGGCGAGACATTGTCGAAGATGGTGGGCTGCACGAAGCTGCCGCGGCCATTGACGGTGACCTGCTCGCCGCCGGCGACAAGCCGCGCGGTCTTCTTGCCGGTCTCGACAAACCGCATGACGTTGGCGGTGTGACGGGCATCGACCATCGCGCCCATCTTCGAGGCCGGGTCGAGCGGATCGCCCGGCTGCGTCGCGGCGGCTCGCGCGACAAGCTTCTCCACCATCTGATCCTTGACGCTGCGCTGGACCAGCAAGCGCGAATTGGCCGAGCAGACCTCGCCCTGGTTGAAGAAGATGCCGAAGGCAGCCATGTCGGCTGCCGTATCGAGATTGCCGCAATCGGCGAACACCAGGTTCGGGCTCTTGCCGCCTGTCTCCAGCCACACCTGCTTCATGTTGGACTGGCCGGAATACTGCAGGAACATCTTGCCGACAGCGGTGGAGCCGGTGAAGGCGAGGCAATCGACATCCATGTGGCGGCCGAGCGCCTGCCCGGCGGTCTCGCCGAGGCCGGGAACCACGTTGAGCACGCCGGCCGGCAAGCCGGCCTCCATGGCGAGTTCAGCCAGCCGCAACGCCGAGAAAGGCGACTGTTCGGCGGGCTTCAGCACGACCGAATTGCCGGCCGCCAATGCCGGCGCGCATTTCCAGGTCGCCATGTCGAGCGGGAAATTCCACGGCACCACCGCGCCGACCACGCCGAGCGGCTCGCGCCGCACCAACACCAGATCGCCGGCACCGCTCGGTGCAATCTCGTCGTAGATCTTGTCGATCGCTTCGGCATACCATTGGAAGATGCTGGCCGAGCCCGGCACGTCGACGGTCTCAGCATCAGTGACCAGCTTGCCCATGTCGAGCGATTCCAGCAGCGCCAGCTCGTGCAGGTTCTGGCGCAGCAACTGCGCCAGGCGCAAAAGCACTTCCTTGCGGTGACCGGGCGTCGCCCGCGACCAGGCGCCCGAAGCGAAGGCGCGGCGCGCAGAGGCAACGGCGAGGTCGATGTCCTCCTCGCCGCAGGACGCCACCTCGGCCAGCGTCTCGCCGGTTGCCGGGTTGGTGCTGGCGAAGGTGCGGCCGGACCGCGCGGCGACGAACTTGCCGTCGATGAAGGCCTTGTCGCGGAAACGGATCGCAGCCGCCTTGCCGATCCAGTCCTTGTGGCTGAGTTCGCTCATGCGGGCTCCTGCTTGGGTCGCGGCCTTGCCGTTTCGGTTATTCGTCGCCCGGCACGCCGTAGCTCGGCGCGTCGGAGGGATTGATAGCGCGGGTCACATAGGCGTCGAGCTGGGGCTTGTAGATGTCCCATAGTTTTCCCAGCTCCTCGATCGGGCAGCCTTCGGTCCAGTCGCAGCGCAAATCCGCCACCGGCCAGGCCACTTCGCGCACCAGCTTCATGCCGGCCGAACGGACCGGTCCCGCCTCGCCTCCGGCTTTCAGCGCAGCGCGCATCGTCGCAATGATGCGGTCGCCAAGGTGACCTTCCGAGGCGAGGAACGCGTCGACCATCGCCTGCGGCACGCCGTCATTCGCAAGAAGATTGCCGCCGCAGGCGACGTTCTCGCCCCGCGCTTCGGCCCAGATGCCGAGCGCCCTGGGGCCGGAATGGATCGCGCTGATGCCGGCGCCGTCGACGGCCAGAAGCTGCCGAAATTCCATATGTGCGCCGGTGCGCTTCAGGATGGCCACCGCCTCAGTGGCGGATGCACCGCGCGCCATCAGGTCGAGCGCGCGGGTGCCGAGCGTCGGGTCGGTGACGTTCTGGCTGGCGACCGCGCCGACGCCGGCCAGCGCGTAGGCGCAGCGCGCGGCCACAGCCGGCGATGACGAAGATACGGCCACGCCGAACATGCCGGTGCGGCTGCAACGCGCGACGATCGAGAAGGTCATGCCGCGCCCTCAGTCCGGGATAACGGCGGTGCCGTCGATTTCGACCAGCCAGTCGGGCCGGGCCAGCGCCGACACCACCAGCCCGGTCGAAACCGGGTGCACGCCCTTGATGTATTCGCCCATGGTCCGGTAGACCGCCTCGCGGTGGCGAACGTCGGTGATGTAGACCACCACCTTCACCAGATGTTCCATCTTGCCGCCGCACTCCTCGATGAGCTGCTTGATGTTCTGCATGACCTTGTGGGTCTGCTCGACCGGATCGTGGCTGCCGATGTTCTTGGCGGTGTCGAGGTCCTGCGGGCACTGGCCACGCAGGAAGACCGTGGTGCCGCGCGCGATCACCGCCTGGCAGAGATCGTTGTCGAGCTTCTGCTCGGGATAGGTATCCTTGGTGTTGAACTTGCGAATGCGGGTATGCGCCATCGTGGTCTCCATCGGAACGGGCGAGAGGTCGTCGTCGGGCGACGATCCACCCTACCCGCATCTGTTGTGCGGATATTCGTTGGGCGGAATGAGCGCCGAAAGAACAGTCTTTCTCATCGCTGATAAGGCCGGGCCTAATCAGCGAAAGTCAGGGCAGTGAACAGCGCAACCGCCGCCGGCTACGCGTCCTCGGTCTGCTTTATCGCGGCGGCGTGATAGGCCAGATATTTGCGCTGCGTGGAAATGCGGTCTGCCAGATGTTTTGCATCGTGCCAGACGCCCCAGATGAAGGAGGAGCCCCGGCGCGACTGCCACGGCAGGCCGAGGAAATAGATGCCGGGCACGCTCGACACGCCGCGCTGGTGTTTCGGCCTGCCCTTCTCGTCGAAGGCATCGACCTTCATCCAGCTGTAGTCGACGGAATAGCCGGTCGCCCAGATGATCGAGGTAATGCCTGCTTTCGCGAGGTCCAGTTCCAGAATGGGATCGGTCATGCACTCGGGATCGGGATCGATCCGGCGCGCTTCAGGTTCTTCCGGAAGGTCGAGACCGTTGGCCAGGACATAGGCGTCGGCCTCGTCCATCAGCGACAGATGGTTGGCATCGCCGCGCGCCACGTTCTGGTTCAGGTCGGGCGCGAAACGCATCACCCCGTCCCGAAAACTCTCGGCGCGGCCGACAAGCGTCATCCCACGCGCCGCGAGACGCCGGAAATCGATCGTCTCGCCGCCGCGGGCGCCGCTGACGGCAATGGTGACATGTTCAGTGCCTGGGCCCGGCGTTTCGGCGTCCCACTTGTTCAGCACGCCCAGCCACCAGCAGAAATCGCGTCCGCGATAGCTGCGGAACGGACGGTCGTGCGGTCCAACCGCGAGATAGACGCGCTTTCCCGTGCGAACGAGTTCATCGGCGATCTGCACCCCAGACGATCCGGCACCGATCACCAGCACCGCACCCTCGGGCAATTGCTCAGGGTTGTGGTAGGTGTTGGAGTGGATCTGCACGATACCCGCGCTGGCGGGGACGATGTTAGGGACGATCGGGTTCTGGAACGCGCCGGTGGCGGCAACGACGCTGTTGGCCTCGATCACGCCGGCCGAGGTTTCGACCCGGAAGCCCGGGCGGCCCGCAAGCCGCTGCACTTGCTTCACCTCAACGCCGCAGCGGATCGGCGCACCGATCATTTTCGCGTAGGCGACGAAATAGTCCGCGACCGTTTCCTTGGAAGGAAAGCCGTCGGGACCGGTCCCCTGAAACTCCATGCCGGGAAAACGGTCGTGCCAGGCAGGACCGTTGGCAACCAGCGAGTCCCATCTCTCGGAGCGCCAGCGTTCGGCAATGCGGTGCCGCTCAAGAACGAGATGAGGCACGCCGCATTTGCTCAGATGTTCGCTCATGGCCACTCCGGCCTGGCCCGCGCCAACCACAAGCGTGTCTACTGTTTCGACCGACATTTCTGCGCCCTTTTCTGGCCCTCCGGAAGTTTCTGCGGTTGCAGACGGAGGTCTCACGGCTGGTTTACTGGAGGGGTCGGGTCGCGAAAATTACGATTTCACGTGGCACTGGTTAGCTTGTCCCTAAATACCGGGAGGCGGCCCTCTACCGGGTCGGTCAGAGATAAAGGCTCCTGGCTGCCTTCGACGACAACAGCTCGCGAGCCGGCCCTTCTTGCGCGACGCGGCCCTTGACCAGCACATAACCGCGGTCGGCGATCCCAAGGCCCATCTCGGCATTCTGTTCGATCAACAGGATCGTCGTGCCGCGCCGATGCACTTCTTTGGTGATCTCGAAATATTCGTCGATCAGCTTGGGCGACAGGCCAAGCGACGGCTCGTCCATGATGACCAGCCTAGGTTCGCCGATCAGCGCGCGCGCCAGCGCCACCATGGCTTGTTCGCCACCCGACAACGTTCCTGCCACCTGACGCAATCGCTCGCGAATGCGCGGGAACAAGTGACACATCTTGTCCAGTTGCGGCTCGAAATCCGGTCCCCGGCCGGAAACGGCATCATAACCGAGCCGCAAATTCTCCTGCACGGTGAGACTGGGGAACAGCCGCCGCCCCTCAGGCACCAGCCCGACACCGAGCGCCGCCAGATTCTCGGTGCCGAGCGAGGCCAGGTCGCGGCCCATCACCTCGACCCTGCCGCGTTGCGCCCGCACGACACCGCAAACCGTCATGAAGGTCGTGGTCTTGCCTGCGCCGTTGGGCCCGAGCAGACAGACGAGCTCGCCGGGCTGCACGCTCATCGTCACAGTGCGCAGCATCGGCACCGGACCATAGGCCGTGTCGACATCCTTCAGCTCAAGCATGGACGGCCGCCTTTCCGAGATAGGCTTCCTGCACGCGCGGATCGGCCTTCACGGCGGCGAAATCGCCCTCGGCGATCTTGCTGCCATAGTCGATGCAGATGACTTGGTGCGGGAATGCCTCGACCACGCGCATGTCGTGCTCGATCAGGATCACGGAAAGATCCGCTCGTTCGCGCTTCAGGCGCGCGATATCGGCGATCAGCGCATCGGTCTCGATCTCGTCCATGCCGACGGAGGGTTCGTCGAGCAGCAAGAGCTTCGGCTCGGAGGCCAATGCACGGGCAATTTCCAGCCGGCGCCGGTCGGCCTGTGCCAATGTCCCGGCCAGTCTGTAGCGCTGTTCGAACAGATCGCCCGACCCGGCCTTGAGCAGTGCCTCGGCTTTCTCCACGCAGGCAGCCATTTCACGCCGCGATGCGCCGGGAAGAAACAGCGCGCCCAGCACGCCGGTCCTGGTGCGCGTGTGCATGCCGATGATGACGTTGTCCAGCACGCTGAGATCGGAGAACAGGCGCGAGGTCTGGAAGGTGCGGCCGACGCCGCGCGCAACCACGTCATGCGCCGGATGACCGGTGATGTCGGACCCGTCGAAGCGCACGCGCCCGGACGTCGGCCGATAGACACCGGTGACGACATTGAACAGCGTCGACTTGCCTGCCCCGTTCGGCCCGATGACGGCCAGCACCTCGCCGCGACCGACCGAAAAGCTGATGTCGTTCAGCGCGACGAGGCCGCCGAAGCGCATCGTCGCGTTCTCGACCTTGAGGAGAGCGTTCACTGGCTTTCTCCGTAGCTGCGCATGCGCTGCGGAAACAGGCCCTGCGGACGGATCATCAGGAAGCCGATGATGACGATGCCGAAGAACAGCAGCCGGTAGTCGGAAAAGGCGCGCAGCTTCTCGGGCAGGATGGTCAGCAGGAAGGCGCCGACGATAACGCCGAAGATGTTGTCCATGCCGCCGACGATCACCATCGTCATGATGGTGACGGAAACCAGGAAGGTGAAATTATCCGGCGATATGTAGGAGACATAGAAGGCGTAGATGGTGCCGGCGAAGGCGGCGAGGAAAGCGTCGACCGCGAAGGCCAGCACCTTGAACCAGGCGACATTGATGCCCTGCGCACGTGCCGCGATCTCGTCGGCGCGCAACGCGTTCCAGGCCAGCCCGATGCGCGAGGAATGCAGGCGGCGCGCGGTGACGATCGCCACCACCACCAGGGTGGCCGAGAGGTAGTAGAAATTGGCCTGGCTCGGCAGTTTCCAGCCGAACACGACCAGCGGATCAGCAAAGGAATGGCCAAACAGCGAGGGTGCGGGAATGCCGACCAGCCCGTTGGGGCCGCCTGTCCAGCTGAGATTGTTCAGAAGCTGCTGCACCACCACGCCGAAAGCAATGGTGACCAGCGCCAGATAGGTGTCGCGGGTGCGCATCGACGGGATGCCGATGAGGAAGCCGAACAGCGTCGCGGCGACGGCGGCGACCGGCAGGGTCAGCCAAAAGCTCATGCCGAAATTGATGGCCAAAAGCGCCGATACATAAGCGCCGATGCCATAGGAGGCGCCCGTCGCGAAATTCGGGATGTTGGCGCTGCCGAGCTGGAAATTCAGTGCCAGCGCCAGCACCGCATAGAGCTGCGCGACGATGAGCAGATGCAGGACATAGGTGTTCGAGCCGACCGCGAACGGAAACAAAAGCACGACCACCGCCGCTGTCCCGACCGCCACCACGGGAGCCTGGGAAAAACTCGCCGTCACCAGGTCGGCGATCTGCGGCCTCTTTTCCAGGAGATAGAAGCCCGCCGCCAGCAGGGCCAACAGGCCGATGACCTGCCAGCCGCCTTCCGCCTTGAGGATCAAATAGAGGAAACCGGCACCGCAAAGCTGTGCCGCGACGACAATAGTTGCCGCCTTGCCCTGGCCAAGCGTTCGGGATGAAACACCTGCGCCCATATTTACACCTTCACCATGACGGCGCGGCCGAGCAGTCCTTCGGGACGAAAGAGCAGCACCCCGATAACCAGCAGGAAAACGAAAACCAGTCGGTATGAGGCACCGTCCGGCACAAATGTCTGGGCAAGCACCTCTATGCCGGCAATGATCAGACCGCCAAGGATGGCGCCGGGCATCGAGCCCAGCCCGCCAATGACCGCCGCGGAGAAGCCGAGCAGGCCGGCCATGACGCCGAAGTCGAACCGCGTCACCCCGGCATAGCTCGCAAACAGCAGGCCGGCGATCGCGCCGATGGCCGAGGCGACGAAGAAGGTCGCGCGGAAGACACGCGTGTCACGGATGCCCATCATGCGCGCCACGACACGGTCTTCCGAGGCCGCGCGGATGCGCAGGCCAAGAGGCGTCAGGCGCAGGAAGGCGAAAAGCAGGGCGACAAGCACGAATGTCAGCGTCACCACCAGCAGGGAAAACCAGCCGACCTGCACGCCCGCCACTTCGAAGGCGACGCCCGAGGCGAGCCGCGGAAAGGCGTGCGGGTTGGAGCCTTGCGGGTAGAGATGGCGGATCAGTTCGCGGATGACGATGCCCAATGCGACCGTCGCCACCAGCGCCATCATCGGCGGCGCGTCCCGGAAGCGCCGGATCACCACCTTGTCCAGGGTCACGCCGATGAGGCCGACGACAAACACGGCAGCGCATGCGGCAACGATCAGCCAGGCGGGGCTCGCAACCCCGACGGCGATTGCCAGTGCCTGGGCGATTGCCAGCGCGATGAAGGGTGACGTCATCGCCACATCGCCATGCGAGAAGTGGATGACGTTGAGAACGCCGAAGATCAGGCTGAAGCCGATGGCCAGCAAAGCATAGATGCACCCGAGGGTAATCCAGTTCACCGCTTGCTGGACAAATAGCTCTGCCATGCCGCCCGTCTCTCTCCCTTGGAGCCCGGACGATTACCAGCGCCGCCCCTATGAGCACATAATGAATCTCCGATGTAGCAGATAGCAATTTCCGAATTTCGCGAGGCGGTAGCGGCGAAATATAGTTGCGCTAGATGGCGGTCTCCTGATCGGCCGGAACGCGACCTTCGCGGAAGAAAACAAAAAAAGAGGTGGAACCATGCTGAACAGACGCCGCGCGCTTGCGCGCATATCTTCACTGCTGGCCGGATCCGTGTTCGCGCTCTCCTTAGGGATGGCCGAGGCCAGCGCCGACCAGATCAAGCTCGGTTTCATCGGACCGCTGTCCGGCGGCAACGCCCAGCAGGGCCTTGGTGCCCGCAACGGCTTCCTTCTCGCCATCGACGAGGCCAATGCCAGCGGCTATCCGCATCAGGTCGAAGGCGTTGTCCTGGATGACGCGTCGGACCCCGCAGTCGGCGTTTCGGCGGCCCAGAAGCTGATCAACGACCCCGCCGTCGTCGCGGCGACGGGCCATTGGAACAGCTCCGTCGCGCTCGCCACCATCCCGGTCTTCAATCGCGCGCAAATGCCGTTCGTCGTCTGGGGTGCGGTCAGCCCGAAGATCACCGAGCAGAACCTTCCCAACGTCACCCGCGTGACGCCTACGCTGGTCAATGAGAACAAGCCGCTTGCCGAGGCAATCGCCAAGGAAGGCAAGGTCAAGAAGATCGCCATCATCTCCGACACCACCGATTATGGCGCGGCCAACACCAAATGGTTCGGCGACTTCTTCAAGGCGGCGGGCGGCGAGGTCGTCTTCTCAGATGCGGCCGCGGTCGGAACGACCGACTTCCGTGCCATGCTGACAACGGCCAAGGCAGCCAGCCCGGACGCGATCTATTTCGGCGGCGTGGTCACCGAGGCTGCCCTCGTGCGCAGCCAGATGGCCGATCTCGGACTTGGTTCGCTGCCGATGTACGGCATTTCCGGCATCTACGATCCGAAGTTCATCGAGATCGCCGGCCCGGCCGCCGAAGGCACCATCGTCGGCACGCCCGCCGTGCAGACCAACCCGAAGCTGGAGGCCTTCTACAAGGCGTACGAAGCCAAGGGTTATCCTGATCCGGCCGGCTCCTACGCCAAATATGCCTACGAAGCCACGCAGATCCTGCTCGAAACCATCAAGGAAAAGGGTATCGAGGACAAGCAGGCGCTGAGCGAGACCGTCCGCGCGATCAAGCACGATGGCATTTTGGGTACCGTGTCCTTCGACAAGGAAGGCCAGACCCAGATGCCGGTCGAGATCGACCGGTTCATCGTGCACAGCGGCAAGTGGGTCAAGATGTGACGACCTGCCGGCATTGCGCCATCGCGCGCAATGCCGGCGGCCCATTCACGTGGCGGCTTGCCATGCCCTTCCCATCGAGATCGATTACATGGATATGAGCCGCTCGCCGCAGCACAAGAAGGCGGTGGAGATCAAAGGTGTCTCCAAGGCCTTTGGCAACTTCCAGGCGCTGAAGCCGGTAACCTTCGACATCTACGAAAACGAGTTCTTCACGCTGCTTGGCCCGTCTGGCTGCGGCAAGACCACGCTGTTGCGGATGATCGCCGGCTTCGAACAGCCTTCGACCGGCGAGATATCGCTACGTGGCGCCAACATCCAGGCCCTGCCCCCGCACAAGCGCCGGGTAAACACCGTGTTCCAGTCCTATGCGCTGTTTCCGCATATGACGCTGGAGCAGAACATCGCCTTCGGACTGGAAAACCTCGGCTGGTCCAGGGATCGCCGCTCGGCGCGCGTGGCCGACATGTTGCGCCTCGTGCACATGGAAAAATTCGCGGCCCGCAAGCCACAGCAATTGTCGGGCGGTCAACGCCAGCGCATCGCGCTTGCCCGGGCGCTGGCCCCCGAGCCGGAAGTGCTGCTGCTCGATGAGCCGCTTTCGGCGCTCGACCTCAAGCTCCGGCAGGCCATGCGCGATGAACTGCGCACACTGCAGCGCCAGACCGGCATCACCTTCGTGTTCGTCACCCACGACCAGGAAGAGGCGCTCGACATGTCGGACCGCATCTGCGTGCTGGGCGATGGCGAAATCCAGCAATTGGGAACGCCGGCCGACATCTACGAGGAACCATCGAACCGCTTCGTCGCCGATTTCATCGGCGAGACCAATTTCCTCGAGGCCGACGTCATCGCGCTCGATGGCGACAGCGCCACGGTGTCGATCCCGCTCGGCGTGACGCTGAGTGCTCCGCACAAGCAGGCCGTGGCCGGCGGCAAGGCCGTGATGTCCATCCGCCCCGAAAAGATCAGCCTGCCCTCGCAGGATGGCCATATCGCGGCCGAGGGCACCATTGTCGGCGCCAACTATCTCGGCGGCTACACACACTATGTGGTGGACGCGAACGGCACCTTGCTGCGCGTTTCCAAACGCAACAGCCAGAGCCGCGACCGCACGCTCGAAGTCGGCCAGTCGGTAAAGCTCAGCTTCGCGGCGGAATCGGCGCGGATCCTGGGCGCATGATCGGGCGCCTGAAAACACCCGGCTGGAACGTGCTCGGCCTTTTGCCGGCACAACTCATCATGCTTCTGACGCTGATCGTGCCGGTGGGCATCATCATCCTGGTCTCGTTCTCGACCCGCGGCCCCTATGGCGGCTTCGACTATGTGTTCACCACGGCGCCCTACAAGCAGATCCTGTTCAACGAGGGCTGGTCGGGCGAGCTGGAGTTCAATCCGCAATATCTGATCGTCGTTGCTCGCACGATGATCCTGGCCGCGGCGACGACAATCATCTGCCTGCTTCTCAGCTTTCCGGTCGCCTACTTCATTTCGCTGCAGAAGGCGTCGGCCAAGATGATGCTGATCTATCTGGTGACGCTGCCGTTCTGGGTCTCGATGATCGTGCGCGTCTATTCCTGGATCATCATCCTCGGCAATGACGGGGTGATCGCCAAGGCGCTGCGAGCGCTTGGGCTGGTCGACAATATGGGCAGCCTGCTCTTCACCGACACGGCGATGCTCATCGGGCTCGTCTACAGCTACATTCCCCTGATGATCCTGCCGGTCTTCGCCTCGATCGAAAAGCTCGACCCGGCGCTGGTGGAGGCTTCGCACGACCTCTATGGCAGCCGCTTCACCACATTGCGCCGCGTGATCCTGCCGCTGTGTGCCCCTGGAATGATCGCCGGCGCGATCCTCGTCTTCGTGCCTTGCCTGGGCGCGGTGCTGGAACCGACGCTGCTGGGCGGTGGCAAGACGATGATGATGGGCAATCTCATCCAGCTGCAGTTCGGTGCTGCCCGCAACTGGCCGCTGGGCGCCGCCATCTCCATCGTGCTGATGTGCGCGGTGATGATCTTCCTGCTCTGGCGCGGCCTTCAGGCTACCCGCAAGGAAAGCCGGGAGAGCAACGCATGACCGGCAATGTGCGGCGCTATCCGGGCTTCGGCCTGTTCAGCATCATCTTCTTTGTCTACCTCTATCTGCCGATCGCGGTGGTGATCTTCTATTCGTTCAACGCCAACCGCATCGTGGCCAATTGGGGCGGCTTCTCGCTGCACTGGTACACAACGGCCCTGTCGAACGCCGCACTTGTCGGCGCGGTCAAGACGTCGCTTTTCGTCGCCAGCATCGCCACGGTTCTGTCCACCATCGTCGCGCTGATGGCGGCGCTGGTGCTGGTGCGCGGCAGGAATGTGCGCTTCCGGCGCGTCTCCGAAACGATCGTCAATCTGCCGCTGCTGCTACCCGAGATCGTCGTTGCCGTGGCCGTGCTCATCCTGTTTTCCGAACTGGGCCTGACCAACGGTCTGCTGAAGCTCACCATCGCGCACACCACCTTCTGCATCCCCTTCGCATTCCTGCCGATAAGGGCGAGATTGCAAGGCATGGATGCCGATCTGGAGGAAGCCGCGCGCGACCTCTACGCGTCGGGCTGGGTTGCTTTTCGCCGGGTGACGTTGCCGCTGATCCTGCCCGGCGTGTTCGCCGGCGCCATGCTCGCCTTCGTCATTTCGATGGACGATTTCATCACCAGTAATCTTCTGAATTCCGGCGGCGCCACCACCTTGCCGGTCTATATCTTCTCGCTGATCAAGCAGGGCGTCTCGCCACAGCTCAACGCCATCTCGACGCTGATCATGATCGTTTCGGTCGCGCTGGCCACAGTCGCTTTCCTGCTGCAACGCCGCCAATAGACAGAGCGAGCTTTTTCCTAAGCAGCACGTCGGGCAAATGAAATTTATCGCCGTCGCCCGTTTGTTATCGTTCCCCGAACCATAAAGATAAGGGGAACTCCATGCCTATCCGCATCCGCATCTCAACGCTTGCCGCCGCCAGCGCCATCAGCCTTTTGGCGACGGCCTCCGCGTGGGCCGAAGGCACGCTTTCGATCTATGCCTGGGCCGATTCCATCGCGCCCGACATGGTCGCGAAGTTCGAAAAGGAGACGGGGATCAAGGTCACCGTCGACGCCTTCTCCTCGAACGAAGATCTCTTGACCAAGCTGCAGGCCGGCTCGTCGGGATACGACATCGTCACGCCGTCCCAGCATTTCGTGAAGATCATGATCGACAGCGGCCTGCTCGAGGATATCGGCGCCAGTTCGATGCCCGCCTTCCAGCAGATCTCGACACAATGGCAGAAGCAATGGTGGGACCCGACCGGCAACTATTCCGTGCCGCTGGCCTATGGCAATGCCGGTTTCACCGTCAACCGCAACCTCTACAAGGGCCCGGTCGACAGCTGGAAAATCTACTTCGAGCCGTCCGAGGATTTGAAGGGCAAGATCGCCAGCCTCGCCCAGCCCGACGAAGTCATCCCCGCCGCGCAGAACTATCTCGGCATCAAATATTGCAGCGAAGACCCGCAGGAGATGAAGCGCGTTCTCGACCTGTTGAAGGCACAAAAACCGTTCGTGGCTGCCTATTCGAGCGACAACATCGAAAACCGCATCGGCGGTGGTGAAGTGGCCATGCACTTCTGGTGGGACGGCAACACCATGCGGCTGCGCCGCAACGACAAGGCCAATGTCGAATATGCGATGCCTAAGGAAGGTCTGGTCGGCTGGCTCGATTCCTACGTCGTGCCGAAGGGCGCGACCAACATCGAAAACGCCAAGAAATTCATCAACTTCATGACGGAACTCGACAACGCGACCGGCCAGTACAACTACTACGGCCATTCGTCGCCGGTGAAGGTGGATGAAGCGAAGGCGCTCTATAACAAGCAGAACGCGCCCGAACTGTTCCCGTCCGCGCCGGTCAAGATGGGCCAGGCCTGTTCGCCGGCCGCGCAGGAACTGGTGACCAAGGTCTGGACCCAGCTCCTTCAATAGACCGTCGATCGCCTTGATTCACTTGGCATTTCATACCCGCCCATTCCATGGGCGGGTCGTCCCCCTGCTCGCTCGACAAAAGCCATGAATGAACCATTTGACTACATCGTCGTTGGCTCCGGCTCCGCCGGCTGCGTCTTGGCGAACCGCCTCAGCGCCGATCCGGCAACCAGGGTCTGCCTGATCGAAGCCGGCGGCAGCGACCAGAGCCTGCGCGTCAAAGTGCCGGCGGGCATCCTCTCGCTCTACGGCAATCCGAACTACGATTATTGTTATGTCGGCGTGCCGCAGCCGCAGCTGAACGGCCGCCGCATTCCGGTCAATCGCGGCAAGGCGCTCGGCGGCTCGACCTCGATCAACTCGATGGTCTACATCCGCGGCTCCGCCGCCGATTATGACGAATGGGCGCGCCTCGGCTGTAACGGCTGGTCCTATGATGACGTGCTGCCGGTCTTCAAGCGGCTGGAGCGCAACCTGATCGGCCAGGACAGCCACTACCACGGAAGCGACGGGGACCTTTTGGTCGACAATCCCCGCGATCCCAACGAATTATCGCGCATGTTCGTGGCGGCCGGTCGCGCTGCGAACCTTCCGGAAAACAGCGATTTCAACGGCGAGAGCCAGTTTGGGCTCGGCGTCTACAACGTGACGCAGGACCGTGGACAGCGTTTCAGCGCGTTCACCGCCTTCGTGCGCCCGGTCATAAACCGCCCGAACTTGACCATATTGAGCGAGTGCCAGGTCAAGAGCATCGTCGTCGCGGACAAGCGCGCGACCGGTGTCCGCGTCCTGCGCGAAGGCGTGGAGACGACACTGTCGGCCCGCGAAGTGGTGCTTTCGGCGGGTGCCATCAACTCACCCCAGATCCTGCTCGAATCCGGAATAGGCCCCGCCGAAGAGTTGTCGCGCGCTGGTATTGCGCCGGCTCACGATCTGCCCGGTATCGGCAAGAACCTGCAGGATCATGTCGACGGCATGATCACCGTACGCTCGTCGAGCACGCGCGGCCTGGGTCTTTCCCTGGCCAACCTGCCCCGAATCCTTGCCGCGCCCTACCGGTACCTCGCGCGCCGCAAGGGAATGCTCACCACCAACTATGTCGAAGCCGGCGGCTTTGCGCGCACCAGATATGCCGGCGAAGAACCGGACATCCAGTTCCACTTCGTGCCCGGCTACCGCAGCCATCGCGGCAGGCTGGTCGAATATGGCCATGGCTATGCGATCCACACCTGCGTGCTCAGGCCGAAAAGCGTCGGCGAAATCACGCTTTCACGGGACGGCTCACGCCGAGCCATCCACATCGACCACCGCTTCTTCTCCGACGAGCAGGATGCACGGGTTCTGGTCGAAGGCATCAAGATCGCCCGCAGCATCTTCGCCTCGTCGGTGTTCGATCCGCTGCGCGGTGCCGAGATACTGCCCGGCAAGGACGTCCGCTCCGACGACGAGATCCTCGCCTATCTGCGCGCCGAGGCGCTGACCGTCTACCATCCGGTCGGCACCTGCAAGATGGGCAACGACGCCATGGCTGTCGTCGATCCCCGCACCTTGAAAGTACGCGGCATGGAAGGGCTTCGTGTCGCCGACGCCTCCGTCATGCCGCGATTGATCAGCGGCAACACCAACGCGCCGACGATGATGATCGGCCAGCGCGCGGCGGATATGATCCTGGGCTAAGCGTGGGTGGTGTCGGGATGCAGTCGTTGCCGCTGCCCCTATGGGACCGTTAGCCGTGTCGCCCTTGTCCAAACGCAAAAAACCCGGCTGATCGCCGGGTTTTTGATTTGGTTGCGGGAGTAGGATTTGAACCTACGACCTTCAGGTTATGAGCCTGACGAGCTACCGGGCTGCTCCATCCCGCGTCAACCGAGTTTA